>Ga0209606_1000197_pt1 | contig 98966 bp, 91 predicted proteins | sample AD_UKC057_MetaG_FD_184412 | JGI IMG/M metagenome (GOLD analysis project Ga0209606, IMG submission 184412) | Active sludge microbial communities of municipal wastewater-treating anaerobic digesters from USA - AD_UKC057_MetaG (SPAdes) (version 2) | ecosystem: Engineered > Bioreactor > Anaerobic >...
CCGCCTCAACGGCGTCAGCTTCGTTCCGTTCCTCCTCAAAGCTCTCCGTCATCATCTATGCAATTTTCAAGGTTCTGTGCTCTGTGATACACTTGTTTCACAAAGCTAAATGCTTACGACTATGGCATACGCGGCGAGGCTGAATCACTTATTGTGGAATTCGCCGAATCCATAGCTGATTGCGGTTCTCCCGAACGACTGCCCGGAGTGATATTTCGCCAAGACGGATACACTGGTGTAAACGGTTTCGCACACATGATCGACGACTTGAATTCAATCCCTTTTCCCGATAAAACACTTTTTGATAAACACATCAGATTAGAAGATGACTATTTAATATCCACCTCCCGCGGCTGTCCTCACAATTGCTCTTACTGCTGCGGACACGCAGTCAGGAATGCTTGCGGAAACGACCAGTACTGCCGCGTCAGAAGCGTTGAGAATTTGATCGAAGAACTGATATTGATGAAGTCAATCTATAAGTTTAGAGAAGTGTTTTTCTGCAGCCCGACATTTCCGCATGATAAAGTTTGGCTTGAGGATTTTTCTCTGCGATACCGGAATGATGTGGGAGTTCCGTTCAGGTGTCATGCGCACGTCAATCATGTTGACCGCGACTATGTCCGGCTTATGAGCGAAGCCGGCTGCAAATCAATCGAGTTCGGCGTTCAAAGCGTCAATGAAACACTTCGAAGAGACGTTCTCGGCCGCGCCGAATCAAATGAAACGATATACCGCGCGCTTAATCTCTGCGACTGCGAAGACATGCCGTGCGAAATCGGGCACATCTTTCGGCTGCCCTATGAAACTGAAGATGATTACATCAGCGCCGTTCGTTTCTATTCACAGTTCACAAACATCCATCGGATAAAAACGTTCAATCTCACTTTGTTTCCTTCCACGAGAATGCTTCAAATATGCCATGAAAAACATTTTGTCAGCCAAGACTTTATATCGGCAGTCGAGCGGGGAGAAAGCGGAGATTATTTTCACTTTCTCCAGCGTTAATTCTGCTGTGCCTGACTGGAAGACAAAAGCTTTCGGGCGCCTTTTACGTTTTCTTCCATTTGTCCCAATATCTCTGTCGTCTTCCTTCCTAAATCAGACAACCGTCTGAGAGCTTTAAGTATTCTTCCCTATTCACCGCAAAAATCATTGAGATGCTTCGACTAAATTCTCGTTCGGGACGCTCGCCTATCAACAATCTTAAGGACATATCTTGTGCATATCATTCGCTTCCTAACAAAAAGACGTTCCGCCTGACTCGCTTGACTTTATTGAAACATAGTCAACCGCCAGTTATTGCCTTAAGAAAGAGGAATGATTTCGGACCAACAGTAAGCCGACAATATCAACAATCTCGACCTGTTTGGTCAGAATTATTCATTTTCTGCCCTCGCGTTCTATCTTTGAACTCCATATATAAACCTTAAAAAAGTCGTAACACAAGCATAACACATAAAATCAAGGCCATAAATATGCTTATTATTACTACAATATTTTGTTTTGAAGTCTGACTGGCAGTCAGAAGGTCGGGGGTTCGAATCCCCCTAGCTCCATCGAAATATCCGCACAAACACTGGCTTTTTTAGATTCCCCTATTTCGCAAACCCGGAATAAAGCGGGAACATATCGGGAACATAGGGCGTTTTCACATCGGTTGCGGAAGCGTCGCATTTGATCACTTTATCATTTTAAGTATCTCGCGGGGAGTGGGGTCATAATGATAAAAAATGATATAATTTACGCTATATGAGAAAGTGCGATAGTCCTTTTATGACAAGAGTTCCCTTCAATTGGAAACGTTTCTGGTGCCCAAGAATCGGGCACATAAATTGCGGTGATGAGGGTTATCTGTACGATCCAGAATCGGAATACGCAATGTTTCACCCAAGTGACGTTGTTCCTTTTGAAAAGATATCAGAAACCAAATGTCTTGTTTTACTCGGAGAGCCCGGGATAGGGAAAACAACAGCGGTTGAAAAAGAAATAAACGCCCTTAAAGAAAGGGTCACAGATGATAAGATATTACATTTTCATTTAGGAGAATTTGGCAATGAAGAAAGGCTATTTAAGATTGTCTTTGAGGACATTGCTTTTGTGAATTGGAGAAATGGGGCACACAATCTCCATTTATTTCTTGACAGTCTCGATGAATGTCTTATTCGCATTGATGTCTCTGCAAAGCTCATAGAAAATGCCCTTCAAAGGAGCCCGATAGAAAGACTGTTTCTTCGAATCATCTGCAGAACAGCCGACTGGCCGAACAGCCTTGAAAACTCGTTGGGAAATCTTTGGGGGGATGATTTTGTTGGGGTTTATGAATTAGCCCCACTTCGCCGAAAAGATGTGCATGAAGCGGCAAGTATTGAGTTGGGCGATGCGGATGCTTTTATGAAAGTGGTGGCAGAGAGGAATGTTGTCCCATTTGCGATCAAACCTGTCACATTAAAAATGCTACTTAACATTTTCAAAAATGACAATGCATTGCCATCGGCACAAGCGGATATTTATGAAAGAGGTTGTAGATCCCTTTGTGATGAATCCAATGAAAGCCGCCGTGATTCAAAAGATAGAAGGATACGAGGAAACCTTGATGCGGATGAAAGAATGCTTGTAGCCATGCGTATAGCGGCGGCAACAGTTTTCTCTAACAGATACGCTGTTTGGACTGGACCTGATCACGGTGACATCCCTAAAGAAGACATAACAATCTCTGAATTCCTGGGGAAGGAAGCTCTTGAGGGTTTAAACATTGACATAAGAAACGAAGTGATTTCAGAGACCCTGTCAACCGGACTTTTTACATCCCGCGGGGCCAATAGAATGGGCTTTGCCCATCATACTTATGCGGAATTCCTTGCAGCATGGTATTTACTTCGCCATGAAATGGCAATGAAACAGATATCCTCTTTAATCGTGCATCCTGGTGATCCAGAAGGTAGAATTGTCCCTCAATTATATGGAGTAGCCTCATGGCTTGCAGAAGCGAATATCGAGACATTCAAAATGATATTGGAAAACGATCCAGAGATACTTCTAAGATGTGATTTGTCTCTCATAGAAGATAAGCATAAGGAAGAGTTAATAGAGCGTTTGTTGAATTTGCACGAGAGAAGGCTCCTTTTAGAATATGACTTCGACAACCACACACTGCTGCACCAAAGGCTGAAAAATCAACTCGGAAAATTCATATTTGACAAAAGCAGGGCTGAAAATGTGAGAAATGCCTCAATGGATATCGTAAGAGCCTGCAATTTACAGACCCTTCTACCGGAATTGGCTGAATTGGCGCTCGATCAGACTGAGCCAATAGGTGTTCGTGTTCATGCTGCTGCCGTGCTTTGCCGGTGTGGCGATAAAGACATTAAATCAAAACTGAAGCCCCTTGCTTTAGGTGCTGCCGGTGACGATTCAAACGATGAACTCAAGGGCATTGGTCTTAAAGCTGTATGGCCTGAATCAATAACTGCCGAGGAATTATTTTCAGTCCTTACTTCTCCCCAAAATGAGCATTTAATAGGCCTTTACCATGTTTTCATTGATCGAGGCATAGCCGAGAATCTTAAAACCGACGATTTACCTGTTGCATTAAAATGGGTGGAATCACAATTGCCAAACCATCATGCTATGAGTCGCTTCTCCGATCTTATCGATGCAATAATGTTAAAGGCATGGAATAATCTTGAACATCCAGGAGTTCTCAAAAGTTTCGCTGAGGCAACATTTGCACGATTGAAGAACCATGACGGCATCGTAGGAAGACATGCCGCTCCCGATTTTGGAGAGGAGCTAAAAATTCATAATAACAGACGCCGTAATGTCCTAAACGAAATAATTCCGATTATTACAGCTGAAAGAAACTGTTTTTGGCTCGTGTGGGGCAGTACGCCGATTTTATCGGGCACCGATTTGACTTGGCTGAGAGACAAATTTATAGATGAAACCGATAATAATCAGAAGGCAATTATAGCTCAAATGATGAGAACGGTTTTCAATCCCATGGAATGTGAGCACCAAAATATTATATTTGACATATACAAAACCGATCCAATTCTTGAAAGTCTCTTTTCTCCATTCTTCTATGTCGAACTTAACACTCCGTTAGCTGACGAAATGAAGAAAAATCACTATGAGATGAAAATGTTCGAAGAAGATAGGAAAGCTCCCCCTCTTACACCCCCTCCCAGGGAAAGGATTGCTGCAATATTGAACGAATGCGAAACCGGAAACATCAAAGCATGGTGGGCTTTGAAAAGAGAAATGACGCTTGAACCGAACAGTACCTATTATGACGACGTAATTGAATCGGAAATGACAGACCTTCCAGGATGGAAAACATCAGATGACAATATAAAAGAAAGGATTCTGAATTCAGCCAAATTATATTTACAAGATTGTTCCCCTGAATCCGTAAAATGGCTCTACCAAGACAAATATTATTATCCTGCCCTCGCTGGCTACTGGGCACTGAGATTATTGCTTCAATGTGAACCTTCATATCTCGAAGCCTTGAAAGAGGATATTTGGAAAAAATGGGTCTCATCTGTCGTTGCATATCCGGCATGCAACGGCCCACTTGCTTATGGTGATAATCATAAGGTCTTGTTATCAAGGACCTACAAGGAAGCACCGGGTGAATTCATCGATATCCTAATGAATCTGATTGACACAGAAAATGGTAAGTTCGAACATATATTTATTATTCGCAAGACAGATATATGTTTAGATGAACGTTTAACAAAGGCTTTGATTGAGAAGATAGAAGCAGGTAAACTTAAACCTAATTGCATGAATAATATACTTGAAACGCTTTTAAGAAATAGAGCTGCGGGAGCACGGGAAAGCGCCGTAAAAATAATAAGTACAAATAAAAATTTGCCTCAAGAAGAAAAGATGCGGACTATTCACGCTGCGGCTTCATTAATGCTTTATTCTGAAGATGCAGGTTGGGAAATAGTTTGGCCGTTAATTCAAGAAGATGAAAATGTTGGAAAATCAATAATTACAAATATTGCTAGTGTTCACAACGAAGAACATACGAAAAGATTCCTTGTGAATCTTCCAGAAGAATATATTTCTATGCTCTATTTATGGATTGTCAAAAAATACCCTTATGAAGAGGACCCTGATGAACAAGGAGCTCATGCAGTATCACATAGAGAGCAAATAGGAATGTTACGGGATTCATTGCTGAACAATCTTGTAGCAAGAGGAACAGAAAAGTCGTGCAAGGAATTGCAGAGACTGTCAAACGAATTGCCTTCTTATGATTGGTTGAATCGCTTGGTGTTTAAGGCACAGAGAATAGCAAGGATTCAAACCTGGTTGCCCCCAAAACCCGCAGACATAATAAGGATCGCAGAAAGTGAACAGTCGCGTTTGGTTAGTAACGGAGAACAACTTCTCGATATATTAATAGAATCTTTGGAGCGTCTCGAACAAAAACTACAAGGCGAAACACCAGCTATGAGAGACCTTTGGAACGAGAAAGGACAATATACACCTAAAGATGAAAATGCATTATCTGATTATGTGAAACGACATTTAGACAATGATCTAAAAGGAGTGATAGTAAATAGAGAGGTTGAGATAAGAAATAATATGGGCGGACAACCTGGGGAACTTACCGACATTCATGTAGATGCAATAATTCATGGAAAGGAGCATGAAGTTCTTGAAAAGATTAAAGCAATCATTGAGGTTAAAGGTTGTTGGCATCAGGAGATAGAGACAGCAATGGAAACCCAACTGGTTAACAGATACTTGAAAGATAACCAATGTAACAATGGCCTATATCTGATTGGATGGTTTATGTGTTCTCAATGGGATGAAGCTGATTATAGAAAAAACAATGTTCCCAAAATGGATATTGAAAATGCGAGAAAACAATTTGCTTTACAAGCTATAAGTCTTTCAAAGGATGGTTTGATAATAAAAGCTTTTATATTGAATGCGGCATTAAGATGATTTCAAATTGCTCGGAACAGTCTTGTCTTTTCCCCAAACATTAGATTGATATACGGTCTGCACAGCTTGACCGCGCGGTCGGGGAATTTGATGTAGTTCTTGTAGAGCGTGCCGGTCTGGCCGCGCCACTGGTGGACGTTGATGATGCTCTCGTCCGCGCCGGCCTCTTCCATCCGGCAGGCGAAGTCCTTTCGGAAGGTCTTCGCGGTAAACACGATTTTCGTCTCGGCGCTCAGGTTCCTGATCTGTCTTGCGACGGTGGTTTCGTTCAGGGGCAGTTCTCCGGTTATTCCCTCGTTATCGAGAAACACGATAATCTGCTGCGGCACGGCGATCTTGCGATACATCGGTCGCCCGGCCTTTTTCGTAACGAAGACCGTCCATGAGCATTTCTGGCGGTCAATGTGCTTCGCGTCGAGCCTGCAAATCTCCGATGGTCGCAGCCCGGTGCAGCGCGCCACCTCGATGAAAAGCCTCGCCGTCCGATATTCCGGCAAAGCCGCCGCCCGCATGATGACGTCCATTTCCACATCATCGAACCGCGGGTTTTCCGGCTCTTCCGGCATGAAGCGGTTTGCGTATCTTCGCATGAGACCGCTGAACGGATTGAACCCCGGCCAGTGCCTCTCATCTTTCAGCCAGGCGATCATGCCGGACGCCGTCGTGATAATGAGCCGGACTGTGTCATAGCCGTATGGATGATCTATCAGGCTCTCTATAAACTCTTGTGCCGTGAAATCGTTGATGTCCGTGATCGGGGCGTCGCCATAGTGGTCATAAAACTTCTTGCATAGATAATGGAATTTTCTTTTATTGCATCTCCGGTTCAGGCCGTGCCATTCCTCGTAAGCCTCCATCGCCTCGCGGCACGTTTTATAACGCCCCGTAGGCCGCGGGCCCTCCTCGTGCAGGTTCTGAAGAATGTTGAACACGGCCAGATGCGCCTTGTTCTGCACCTCGACCGGCTCTTCATGGAAGTCTTCTTTGGTCGGAAACAGCCCGGGCAGCCGTCTTTTCATCACCTCTCCGTTATCGAGCTTCAGACGGACAGCGTACTGGTGCCCGTGCAAATAGTGGCCGATTTTTATAATTGAATACGCCACGATTTCCTTCTTCTCCATGTCCATCGGCATTCACCCCCTTTTTTGTCAGGGGTGAGGTTGCCTCTGAATCGGATTAACCTCAAGCTATTTCCGCATAATTCCCCGCAATTTATATCCTTCCAAACCCCGTCGGAGACCGTGAAATCCTCTCCTACCTGGTAAAGGCCTTTTTCAGGGGCTTGAGGCGACAGCTTCGCAAAAATAAATTTTCGCAGGCTGATTTGGGGATTCGGACAACCGCAAGAAAATTGCTAAAAAAGCAAGAAATAAAAGGCGTTTTTTGTTGTTGCAGCGGCTCCCCGAAACTTCAATTTTAAGGCCTCAAAAAAATATTTTCCCGAACCTGTCGCCTCAGCGCCTCAAAAAAGGCCTTTACCAGGTAGAGGCACATGAAAACGAGAGGACGCGGCGACAATGAAGACGAAAAACGAGTATCCGGACATACCTGAAAACATCGTGAGGCTTACGCGGGGCGCTGCCGGTGACATGCAGCGGAGCGGGCTGTTCGCCCCGGAAGATAAAGAAGATCATGAACAGGAAATAATTCTTTATATCCTTAAAAAGACCGCCCGCATATCCAACATCGCCGAGCTTTCCGAGGACGATATCCGTGCCCTGATCGTCACATTCATTGAACACAAAAAACAGGAACTGATCCGGAAACAGGCTTTCCGCTCCAGCAGAGAAACGTATTTCCCGGAAATATTCGACAGGCTCACAGACACTTCCGAACACAACACGGTTCTGAAAATGGATATGGAACGAGCCTGTGAAAAGCTCACCCCCCAGCAGAAACGAGTAGTTTCCATGCTCTATCACGGGTTCGGGGTCACGGACATCGCTAAAAAGCTGCATATCACCCCGGCCGCAGTCAATTGTTACGTCCGTCGCATGAGAAAGGTTTTCAAAGGCGAAGGCCTGGATTCATATCTTCAAAACTGAGAGGAGGTGAACTTTAAATGGACCAGTCCAAAGAACCCGATACGCTCACGCACTCTGCGATGAAGGCGTTCCGCACCCTCACATCCTGTGCGCTGAAAGCGTTACTCACGCTCACGTACTCCGCGCTGAAGGCATTCCGCAACTGCCGCCGGATGTATGACCTGCGATACAACCGCGGGCTTGTACCGCTCGACGATGACGATTCGCTCGCACTCGGCGCGATGTTCCACGCCTGCCTTGAACGCTGGTACAAACGCGCCGCGGATGCGCCGCTGGATCAGGTCGTCGCGGAAATTCTCGATTTCATTGACGGCTCATATCCCGACCGGCTCACCGATGACCGGCAACGCAAGAACTGGCATCTCGCCCGCGCGATGTTCCTGGCGTACATAAAGAAATACCCATCCGAAGATTTCAACATCGTCGCCGTCGAGCAGGAGTTCAATGTGCCCATCGTCAATCCGGACACCGACTGCGCGAGCCGCACGTTCATTATGCGCGGCAAGGCGGACGCCGTGGTGGTCAAGGATGGGCAGTATTTCATTCTCGAACACAAGACGGCGTCGGCCATAGACGGCGGCTACATCGAACGCCTGCCGATGGATTTTCAGGTCACGCTCTATTCCGACTACATCGGTCGTGACATGAACATCAAAGTGGCCGGGGTCATCTACAACGTCGTCGCCAAGGCGCAGATAAAACAGGGCAAGGGCGAAACAGAGGAAGAGTTTGAAGACCGCAAAGCGGCATTGCTGGCGAAATCGAAGACGGGCAAGACCACTGCGTCCCGCAAGATGGCCGAATCCGACGAGGACTTCCAGGAGCGGCTTGCGGCCAAATACCGCGAGGACGGCATGTTCCACCGCGAACTCCTCTATTTCTACGCCGACCAGTTCGCGGCTCTTCATTCAGAGGTCTGGGAACTGACCCAGCAGCTTCTTCTCGCGCGACGCACGGGACGCTGGTATCAGAATCCCGATTTCTGTTTCCACTTCAACCGCCCGTGCGCCTACTTCCCGATCTGCCGATCAGGCGAAAATCCGAACGTCATCGAGAATCTTTTCCGGGTCGCGCCGCAGCACCCGGAGCTTGGAGAAACCGCGCCGGCGGATGCGCCGGTATTCTGAGGCCGTAAAGGCCTGAAAGGAGATGCATCAATGCCAATCACGCTACCCAAGGCGCCGACGCCGAAAAAGAACGATCTGCGCAGCCTGACCGTGCTTCTGCATGGCGGCAAGAAGATCGGGAAATCCAGCTTCTGCGCCGGTATGCCCAACGTTGTGTTCGCGGCCACGGAGCCCGGTCTCGGCCAGCTCGAGGTGCACCAAGTACCGATCCAGTCCTGGCAGGACTTCATTGATTTCGGCAACGCGCTCGTCGAGGAGAAACACAACTTTCAGACGGTCGTCATCGACACGATCAACAACCTGTACTCGTTCGCCTGCCGCGCCGTGTGCGAGAAACACAAAGTCGAGTACGTCGGCGATTTCAAAGCCATCGGCAAAGGACACGTGCTCGCCAACAACCTGTTCTACGAGACGATGCTCAAGCTGGCGAACCTGCCGTTCGGGGTCTGGATGGTCGCCCACTCGGTGGAGAAAGAGATCGAAACCCGGACGGAGAAGTACCTCAAAGCCGTTCCGCAGCTTCCGGACAAGGCGTCGGGCCAGATTCTCGGCATGGCCGACCTGATCCTCTATGCCGACCTGCACGAGGAGCGCGACGAGAACGACAAGCCGCGTTTCCGGCGCGTTCTGCGCACCAAGCCGTCCAAATACTTCGAGGCGGGCGACCGGAGCGGCCTGCTGCCGACGATCATCGATCTCGACTACGGAAAATTCGCGGAAGCTTACACAACCGCCGTCGCAACGCCGAAGGACACGCAACCGCAATCTGCAGTGGGCGCGAGACAACCCGCCGCCCCGAAAACGGGAGATGAAAAGCCGCCGACGGGCCAGAAATCACCCGCCGCGGCTCAGGGGAAGTAATTCACCGGCAATAAAAATCTGACGAATGGAGGTCAGCGATATGAACGACAACCAGGATGAAACATACGAGCAGGAGGGCGACCAGTTCGATCTCGCGCAGTGGGACGAGGCCTACATCAATGCGCCCATCGAGGATCGCGAGTTCGACACCGTGCCCGACGGCAAGTACCAGGTCGTGGTAGACCGCGTGGAACTGACGAAATCGCAGAACACGAACAACACGATGCTGAAATGGAAGCTGAAGGTGCTCGGCCCGAAGCATGAGGGCGCGATTATGTGGCGCAACAACGTCATCGCCAGCGACAACAACGTTAAGTGGTTCAAGAACGACCTGCACGTGTGCGGGCTCGATCTGGAGAAACTTTCCGACCTTCCCGCCAACCTGAAGCGCCTGCTCAATGTGCGCCTCGAGGTGACCAAGAAGACGCGCGGCGAGAATGAGAACATCTACATCAACCGCCGCCTCGTTTCGGACGCCGAAAGCGAGCAGATCGACAAGCAGCTCGAGGAAGAGGCTGCGAAGGTGTTCTGATATCCGTTTTCGGGGATGGGGAGCCGCCGCGGTTCCCCGTCCCCAACTTTTTTTTCAATCCGCATCGCCGGGTTCATCCGCGCGATAGGGAAAGGCGGTGCATTTCATGTTTCGCAGAAAAAAGAATAACGACGTCGAAACCGTGAGCCGCGAGCGGGAGAAATACGAGTCCTTTATCTGCGAGAGCCTGCACGAGCGCGGAATCATTCTGCAGCCGGTACTGGGCCGTCCGCCCTCTCACAGGTGTGGCAATCTTCTGGGTCTCGACATCATTTACGACCCCCTGATGGGAAGGCGGGGCGGAGTTTATATCGAGACCCGCGTGCAGGAGATTCCTCCCCTTCCGTTTCTTTTCAAGGCGACGCTTTTCAGGGACGGCGCGTGGCTGTACGGGATCGGCGACTACGAACTGTTCTACATTTTCGGAAAGAAAACCCTCCAGCGGGTCATCCTCGGGAAAGACAAATATTTCCCCGGCCGGGGCGGACTGAAGCCTCTTGAAACGGAAACGGGCTCGGGTTTTATCATGCCGTTCGAGCATGCCGACACGCTGGCGGAGAGGCGATTTTATTTCAACATTTTCTGATCGGCCGGAGGTGACCGGTAGTATGGCAAACATTCCAATTTCGGAAAAACGCGACGTTGAAAAAGTTCTCGCGCTCGCGCGGCGCGGCATGGGACGGCGATCCATCGCAAAAGAGACGGGTCTTTCGCAATGGAAGGTGCGGAGGGTTCTGGAGGAGCGTCCGTGTGAAAATAAAAAATCCGCCACCGACAGACTACGGCAACAGATCGACCTCGCCGAGTACAAGAAACTGAAAAAGCGTAAGACCTTCTTCGAACTTGTCGGAGAGGAACTTCTCCGGGCGGTAAAAACCATTCCCCCGAAAGCGCCGCCGCGCGACACACTGCGTTTCAGGAGGAAATTCGAGCCGGAGGAGTTGGGCTTGATGATATCGGACAGCCATATAGGCTTGAACGTCGATCAGCGCGAATCAGGCGGCCTCGGCAGCTACAATGTTGAAATCTTCCTCGAGCGATTGGCATTCCTGAAGGTTTCACTCAAACAGATTTTTGAAATCCACCTGGGCAATACGCCGTATCCCGCCATCAACCTTTTCTTTCTCGGCGACATAGTGGACGGCGCTGCGATATATCCGGGGCACGCGCGGCAGGTCGATATGCACGCGATGGACCAGGTGGTCGAGGCGATAAACGGCGTTGGGGAACTCATATCGTGGCTGGCGGGGCTTTACCCGTGGAGCGTCAACTGCCACTGCGTGGTCGGCAACCACGGAAGGATTGGTAAAAAGGGAGAGGAGTCTCCCCTCAATAATTTCGATTTTTTAACTTACGTCCTGCTTGAGCGCGAACTGGCCGGACATGACAACGTCCGATTCAACATAAGCCGCTCATGGTGGATGATCGTCGAGCGGATGGGATTCCGTTTTTACTGCGCTCACGGCGACGACGTGCGCTCATGGATGGGCGTTCCCTATTACGGGCTGGAGCGGTTTCTCGCCCGCGTCCAGCAGATGGTCAACGACTTTGACGCGGATTTCGATTACATCCTCGCCGGTCATTTTCACCGTCCCGCGAACATCGGAAAAATCCTGCTAAACGGCGCATGGCCCGGCGGCACGGAATACTCGATCAAACAACTCCAGTCGGCGGTGGCGCCCGTGCAGAAACTGTTTTCGATCCATCCGACTTTCGGCGTCACGTGGGAGAGGAACATCCAGCTCCAGGACCCGGCGAAACGGGCGCAGATAAAAATCTTCAAGTGACACCAGCCGACCATATCCCGGAGGTATTTGCCATGAAAAACATCATTGAGGAGATAGCGGCGGAATTCGAAGATGCTGTCCGTGACTACCCGGCTTTCAACAGCGAGCACGAGGGACTCGCCGTTATCCGTGAGAAATACATAGGCCTTGAGACGGAGATATTCAACAGCGACCGCTTTGGGTCCCGGGCGCGCATGAGGGACGACGCGGTGCAACTGGCGGTCATGGCGATGAAACTTATTCAGTTCATAGACGATCATCCACGCGAGGAGAAAAAGGGCTTTCTGCTGTTTCAGCAAAACGAAAAACCGGCGGGTATCTCTTCATGATCATAGTCGTCGACACCCGCGAAAAAGACGAATACACCTTCGGCGACATCTCCACGATCCCACAGAAACTGGACGCCGGGGACTACTCCGTCGCCGGGCTGGAAGACCGTGTCGCCATCGAGCGCAAAAGCATCGACGACTTTGTGGGCACCGTCATTTACCAGAAGGAACGTTTTCACAATGAGCTGTGCGCTCTGGCGCGCATGGATTTCGCGGCGATAGTGGTCGAGGCGTCCCTGACGGACATTCTCGAACACAGATACAAGAGCGGCGTCCGGCCAGTGTCGGTCATCGGCGCGGCGGTCGCAGTTATTGTGGAATACCGGGTTCCCATCATCTTCGCGGGAAACAGGCAACTCGCCTGCCACGTGACGCAGTCGCTTCTTCAACGATACGCATCAAAACACCTGGGAGAACAATGAGCAGAGCAAACGCACAGAAAAAGACGAAAGAGCCGACGGCCCTGCACGGGACGGTCACCCACCTTTATTTCACATCCGACCGTTTCACCGCTGGGCGCATTGCCACGGGGAACGGCATGCAGACATCCTTCGCGGGCAAATTCGGCGGGTTGAGGGAAAAAGACCGGGTCGTTCTCTACGGCGAGTTCGGCGTCCATGAAAAATACGGAGAGCAGTTCGCCGCGCTCCGGTTCGAGTACGACACGGATTTTGATATCGAGGGCATAGCGAACTACATCGCGTCCAACCCGGAAATGAAGGGCATCGGCGCTGCGCGGGCAATGAAAATCGCCAGATTCTGCGGCGACGACTTCGACAGGATCGTAACAGACGAGCCGGAACGCCTGACGGCAATCCCCGGTGTGACAATAGAGATAGCCCGGACATTGCACGCGGAATGGGTCAAACACAAGGAATACAACAAATGCATGACCCGGCTCGCGGCTTATGACCTGACACACAAGCAGATCATGTCGCTTATCGAAAAATACGGGAACAATGCGGCCCGCATCATCGAGGAGAACCCTTACCGGCTGATCGAGGAAGTTTCGGGCTACGGCTTCAAAAAGGCGGACATGATCGCCCGGAAAGCGGGCACTCCTAAATCGTCTCCCCACCGCATCCGCTCGGCGCTTCTCTATGTTCTTGAAAGCGCTCTCGATGACGGCGACTGCCTTGTCGAATACCGCGATCTGATTGCACGCGCAGATAAAATCCTCATCCTCGACACCCTCGACAGCCGGGAGATGATCGAAGAGCGGCTGGAAGAACTGATAAAGGAATCAGAGGGGATCGTCTGTCACGCTTGTGAGAACCAGTTCTTTGTCGCCCTTAAGTCCATCTACGAAATGGAGCGGTTCATCGCCGCGCGATTCAAAGAGAACGTGCGCCCGAATAAAAAACTCGACGCCGAGACCACGCCGGCGTGCATACCCGACACTTTGAATCCCGGACAGAAGGAAGCGGTGCGGAACGCGATCCGGAACGCGGTATGTCTGATTTCCGGTGGCGCGGGCACGGGGAAGACGTATACAACTTCATGCATTGTTGACCTTTACCGCGATGCCGATCTTTCCGTCATCCTCGCCGCGCCCACTGGCAAGGCGGCGAAACGGCTTGAACAGGCCACGGGCATGGAGGCCTCCACCATACACCGCTTGCTCGGTTACGACGGCGTTTCATTTCAGCGGGGACCCGACAATCCGATTGATGTGGACGTTCTCATTCTTGACGAAGTCTCCATGCTGGACGTGCCCCTCTGTTGGCGGCTATTCCAGGCGGTCAATTTTGAGCGCACAAATCTCGTTCTGGTCGGCGACCACAATCAGTTGCCGCCGGTGGGTCCTGGCAATATCCTGCGCGATCTGATTCAGCAGAAAATTATACCGGCGACCATCCTCACCGAGGTCGTGCGCCAGGCGGGCATTCTGAAGGAGAACAGCATCGCCATCCTCTCAGGCCGCGTGCCCCGAAACGCCGAGGGCGCCGCCGCCCGGAAGGAATGGTACGTGGTGGATAAATTCAGTGATCCGGGAGACGTTCTCAAGTTCATTCTCTACCTTTACGAAAATGTTCTCTCGGAAAAACTCGGATTCGATCTTATCCGCGACGTTCAGCTCCTTGCGCCCATGAAAAAAGGCGTTCTCGGCGTGGACAATCTGAATATCGAACTTCAGGGGCTCATTCAGAAAAAATGCTTCGCTTTCAATGTCGAACCCGTCCGCCCCAACAGGCGACCGAAACTTCACGTCAATGACAAGGTCATCCAGAACCGGAACAACTACTCACTCGATGTAATGAACGGCGCGGTCGGGTACGTCAGGCGCATCGACGCCGCCAACGGCGCTTACCACATTGAATTCGACAACGGTGTCAGGACGTTCGAGCCGGACGACATGAAACATATCTCATTGGCATTCGCGTCAACTATTCACAAGTGGCAAGGCTCCGAATGCGAGTGCGTGATCGCGGTCATCCACAAATCGCAGTCATTCATGCACCACCGCAACCTTTTCTACACAGCAGTCACCCGCGCAAAAAAGACCGCCGTCATAATCGGTGACCGGTGGGGCATAAAAAATTGCGCGGAGCGCGAGTTCACGGAAAAACGAAAGACGTTTCTCAGCCTGGAGGGCTTTACATGTGAATACGGATAACGTGAAGGAATATTATTCCCTCATAACCAACACGGACATAGCAGACATCGCAGGGGAACTTATCGGGGACAGGATAACGGATGAGTCCGGCGATGTCATTTACGTTGACTGCCCGCGGCACGCCAGCGTTTCACGTCGTTCATTCCACATTGACCGGCGCAAGCAGTTCTGGCGCTGCTGGGGTTGCGATGTCGCCGGCGACGTTTTGCATCTTGTCGAGTTCATTCAATCAGGCGTCGTAACGAAAAACGCCGCCGGCAGGATGCCGGACTCGCACCGCGCGGCGCGGGATTACCTCGCCCGTAGAGCGGGACTTCCGCCGCTCTCGCAATGGAACCTGTCGCCCGAACAGGTTAAGGAAATCGAAGCGCGCCGCTCCGAAGAGGAACTCGTTTTCGGCGTCCTCACCGACATCGCGGAGTTTTACCATAAGAAGTTCCTCGACCGAAAAGACGTGTGGGACGCCTTCCGTGCTCAATACGGCATCTCCGACGATACAATCAAGTCGATACAGATCGGATTTTCCGACAACGACGGACTGCTCACGTATCTCAGGGAAAAGAAATACACGGCAGCCGACATGTCGAAGACCGGATGCTTCAATTTCGATTTTCAGGAGAACCTGCTTCCCGTTTTCAAAAACAGGTATGTCTTTCCCTACTGGAAGCAGGGGCGCGTGGTCTATCTCATCGCCCGGCAGTCGCCGTGGACGGAAAAGAGCGAGTACGAGAGGCCGAAATACAAAAAACTTCAACTTCCCAACGACCAGCGCAAATACGTCTCGCAGTGCGTCAGCAACCGCTATTTCTTCAATGAAGACGCGCTTCTGACGCAATCGGAGTTTGTCGTCATCACCGAGGGCGTCACCGACTGCATATCGCTCATGGAGCACGGCTTCACCGCGTTCTCGCCGGTGACGAACAATTTTTCCGAGAACGACCTTGAGAAACTCTACAATCTCACGCGGCGGTTTGAGCGCATCTACGTGTGCCAGGACAACGAGCCGAGCGAGGCGGGATTCAAGGGCGCGATGAAGACCGCGCATTACCTGGAATCGCGGGGACTGAAAGTTTTTGTATCGAGCCTGCCCATCGGCGAAAAGCAGAAACAGGCGCGCGCCCGGCTCGCGGAAATGCCGCCGGACTGTCCAAAAAATGTCCTTGATGAGCTGAAACAGGATTCCAAGGTTGACGTCAATGAATATTTTCTCACCCACACAGCGGACGACTTCCGCGCGCTTCTCGCCACGGCGCTGACGCCGATTCATTACGCCATCCGCTCGATACCCCCCGACGCGCCGGAGAATGAAAGAAACAGCGCGCTGGAGCCCATACTGCGCAGACTCGCGCGACGCACCACGCTCGAACAGGACACGCACCTCGACGCGATCCGGGCGCATTTCACGACAAAGATATCGAAGACGGCGCTTCGCACTACAATGCGCCAGCTCAAATCGTCAGCCCCGCCAGCGGACAACTATGAAGTCGACGATCCGACGCTGAGGGAACTTGCCGAGGACATCGTCGATTTCGCGGGGCCTTTCTGCCAAGCATCCAATACCGGATGGTTTCAATACAGAAAAGGAGTGTGGATACGTATGGAACAGGACAACATCAACCAGATCATCGATGTGCGGCTCGATGAGAACTATCGAAACGACAACACGACAAAAAGATTGCGCGACGAGGTGCGCGAAAAAATCGCCATCCACTCGCGGGTGCTGCTGCCGGTCGAATCGGTATTAAATGGCTATCGCCATTTATTAAACCTCAGGAACGGCATGTACGACATTAATTCCGGCCGGATGCTGCCGCATGACCCGAAGTACCTGTCGACCATTCAACTGCCGTTCGCCTTCGAGCCCGGGGCGAAATGTCCGAGATGGATGCGGTTCCTTGACGAGATATTCCCCGGCGACCCGGACTCCCAGGGCATCCTCCAGGAATGGTTCGGATATTGCCTCGTGCCGGACACCCGATTTGAAAAAGCGCTGTTCTGCGTCGGCGAGGGCTGCAATGGCAAAACCGTCGCGCTGACCGTGCTCGAGAATCTTATCGGCAAGGAGAACTGCTCGCACATATCGCTCGACAAGCTGGACGCCGATTTTCACACGGTGGGGCTATTCAACAAGTTGCTCAATCTGTGCAAGGAAACCGAGGCGCGGGAAGTGGCGAATTCCGCGGCGTTCAAATCCATTGTGTCGGGCGAGACGCAGGAAGACGCTTTCAAGTTCCGCGACAGGTTTAGCTTCCCGATCTTCGCGCGCCTGTGCTTCGCCACGAACAATTTCCCGAAATTCAACGACACCTCCCAAGGCGTCTACCGCAGGCTTCTCGTCCTCTACTTTAAGCAATCCTTCGAGGGGCGGGAAGACACCGCCCTGCTCGATAAACTCCTTACCGAACTTCCCGGCATATTCCAGTGGTCTCTGACCGGCTACAAACGACTCCAGCCCCGCGGACGGTTCGAGATACCGCTTGAAATGCTCGAAGCCATAGAAGACATGAAACGGCACAGCAGTTCCGTCGCGTCGTTCATTACCGATTGCTGCGACCGCGGCACAGAGCCGGATGAAATGGGCGTGGAACCGTATGTCTCGAACCGCGAGATTTACGACGCCTACAAGGAATTTTGCCGAGACAACAGTTTAAGGCCGTTCTCGTCAATCAGCTTTTTCAAAGAGCTGAGGCGCATACTGCCTGACTGCGAGTTTACGTCCAGATGGCTCAACGGGGGATCGCAGAAAATCATTGTGGGGGTTAAATTGCGATGAGTTTTAGAATTTGTGTAGTAGTTTATACAGCCGCATTACGGCTGCATTACGGTTCATTACGGTTGAAACGGCTCAACCGTAATGTTGTAAAAGCCTTTTGCGAAGCGGTATTTTTGTCCTTTTTACCCCCAACATTACGGCATTACGGTTGTTTCTCTAATTACGTCTCGCGAGAGAAAAAAATAAAAAAAATAAAATATGTTTTTTTCATGTATAGACGTAAATAGGGATTTAACCGTAATGCCGTAATGTTTTTCAAAAAAGCCTTTTGGCAAGCCGTTATTTCCCATTTCGGTTGTTTTCTCCAACCGTAATGCAACCGTAATGAATCAGGTCGATCAGGGAGGAAACCATGAAAACCATAGTCTACGCCGCCTCAGACGCCACTTTCATTGAAATCGATTCCGCGAAATTCTGGAGTCCGCCGGAAACTTTCGTTCAGGCCGGGAAGGTTCACCGCCGCCTTACCCCGGAATACTGGGCGTGGTTCTACCACAAGTTCACACTTATGGAACAGGCGCTCACGCGTGGAAAAATCTCTGAAGCCACGTTTGTGGAAATCCTCGACAGAATTTCAAAACTCTACAATCATGCCGTCGCCCTGTATGGAAAAGAAATGCTGGACGCAGCCGTCCGGACGACCGACGTGCGGGAGATAGACAAAATAATAAGGAATAGAGCCGGAACCGCACCCGAGGAAAGTGCCCCCACACAAAGCACGCGCAAGCAGGTCCCTTCATTAGTGGTCGAGAGGGGGTAATCCGAATGAGTTATAAGAACGCCGCTGAAATTTTGCCGGAAGAGCTTATCAACGAGATCAGAAAATATTTTCCGGGCGGAATTCTGTGGGTGCCGGGCACAGGAGAGGAACGCAAAGAGCGCGATGAGCTTGTCGTATTCCTGAAAAAAAATGGCGTTACCACTAAAGAAATTGCCGGGCTTGCGAAACTGACCCCCGGCCAAATCCGCCGAATCATACTCAAACATGAGAGCCGCTGAACGGGAGCGTGCATAAAATTAATAAAAATGCATGCTTAAAAAACAGCCCCAAAAAGTCTTTTATATAGTAGGGCTGTGATCGCGGAGGGGGATGCGCAGCCGGAAAACCCGCAAAAAATTTATTTTCCGCGATCCCCCCGAAATTCCGGCGGCCAGATAGAGCAAACCGTATCTTCGGTATAAAACAATGACGTTCAAACCGTTAAATGAAAATATCCCGCAGTGTACCGCGACCAGTAAGAGCACGGGCCGCCGGTGTGAGAATCCCGCCGTCCACGGTTACACCGTGTGCAGGCTGCACGGCGCTCACAAAAAGAGGAAACCGACCGATCCGCCCAGGAAGACGACCAGCGGACGGGACACCAACGTCATACAGAAATACAAAGACAAACTCGCAAAGACCGCCGAGGAACTCGACGTTGATCTGGCGGTCGGACTCAAACACGGGTTCCTGGCGTTCGAGGTTCTGGACGAGAATGAGCGAAAGGATTTTCTGGCCACGGCCAACCAGATGCACGAGGATTTCAACCTGAATAAATCCTCGGACTTCATCGCCACGGAACTTGTCGCCCTGAGCATGATTCTTCTACGGCGCGCCGCGAAAAACGGCGACCTCAAGGCGATTGAAACGCACGACCGGACGCTCCGGATGCACCTTGCCGATTTGAAGGCGACCAAGAGCGCCCGCGAGGGCGACACGGTGAATATCAATACCACCCCGGCGGAATGGGCGTCGGCGCTTCTGAAGAGTGTCGATGAGGAAGAAGCGAGGGAGCGGGCCGGACAGGCCGGCGGGGACGGCGCCTACTCTGAAGGATCGAAAAAAACAGTCACAGTTGATGAAGGGGACGATCCGAAAAAGTCCGATGAAACCAAGGGGTTCGAGGCGTGAAGCGTCGTCGAGGACACAAAATGCGACGCTGGAAGACCCCTCCGACCCTCGCGGAGACTCCTGCATAAGTCGCGGGAGAAGCACACATATCGAGCAGTCCGGAATAGTCCGCCCCGGCCAACGGCCACGGCGGACATTGAACCTTGAAAACTGAATCATCGGAACCGCACAGCGGAGCCGCACCGTTCGCGGACGGTCGCGCCCAGGTTCGCGCCTGTCGCGTTATCGGCTCGAGCATCGAGGCATCAATCGAATGCGCGAAAAACTCAAATTTCAAAGCGAACCGGCCCCCCAGAGGGGCAAACCGCGCGGGGCGTTTTTCCCGCGCCAGGTTTCCGGGTCCCCCGGACGCCCCACAGGAAGAGAAAGAGACCGGCGATGCGGTCTCTGTAAAGTGGCGGCGGCGCAAGGGGCGCACGGCGGTCACCCCGGCTCCAGACGGAAGTCATCGACATCGCGGGCGGACTGAATCTCGCCCCGGACTTCCTTGAAAACGTCCCGGAGCCGGAACGTGACGTTCGCCTCCCGTCCGCCGACTTTCGACACGAGGATGAAATCGGTGGACCAGGATTTATCGTTCATCCAGCCGCCGATCTGAACGCGCTCCCCCGTGCAGCCCATCCCCATGTGGGATTTCTTGAGGCTCTCGAACGAGTCGCCGCGCTCGACATAGGGACGGATGAACCGTTTTGCGAGCGCCCGTGCCGCCTGTTCAATCTCATATTGTTCATGCGAATCCATGCGGCGCTCCCTTCATAAGGTTTCCATCGCCTGTTGAAGTTCCTCGGACGGCACGTGGGCGTAGATGGTCGTCGTCGAGATGTGCCGGTGGCCGAGACTCTGCTGCACCAGCGCGAGATTCCCGGTGCGCTCGAGCAGACTGGTTGCGAACGTGTGGCGCAGACCGTGGACGGAGATGTTCTTCCCGATGCCCGCGGCGGCAAGCCACTCATCGAACGAGCGCTGCACTTGCCGGACGGACACGCGGCGGCCCTGATTGCTGACGAACAGCGCGCGAGTCTCGACCGGCGTCTTCCGGCGGGCTTTCAGGTATGGTTCGAGCGCGCGGCGGGCATGGACGTTCAGAAACCGCATCGCGGTGTGGCCGCCCTTGACCCGGATGGTGATGCGGCGCTCCGGCAGGTTCACGTCATCGATATCAAGTCCGACCAGCTCGGACACGCGAATGCCGGTGTTGAGAAAGAGGCTGACGATGGCAAAGTCCCGGAAGGCTTTCTTCCCCCTCGTATTCGAGATGGCCTTGAGCAGTCTCTTTTTCTCGACATCGGTGAGCGTCTCCGGCGCGGGGCGATAGACGTGACGGATGCGGATGCCGGAGGCGGGATTGGACGGAACATGACCGGACGCGGCGAGCCAGTTAAAGAAGGACTTCACCGAGGTCTTTACCTTGTTGACGGTGCATTCACTCTTAAGGCCGCCGTCCGGCTTTCGCGTCACCTCTTCGGACACGAGGAACTCGTTCAACATATCCGGCGTGACTCCGGAGACCTCAGGGCAGTGGAGACGGTTCTCAATGAACCGCTCCAACTGCCCGAGGTCACGGAGGTAGGAAGCGACCGTGTGCGGCGAGCGCCCGTCGGCCCTCAGCTTCGTCTCGAACAGGTCAATCGCCCTGCGCGGCGTCAGCGGCGGGTTCGGAGTCACCGGTGCCGTTTCCATTCCGTTCGCGTCCTTTCTTCATTTCAGCCTTCGGAAGCGGGATGTCCGCGAGGAATCCCTTCTCGTGCGCCCAGACGAGCATCATGCGCGTGACTCTCTTGTTCTGGACTATCGTTATAGGGCTCTTCTCGACGCCGCTCGGCTTTTTGAGGAATGCGTCGGACTTGAAAAATGTGCCGATGGTCGCCGGGGTGAGTTTGCCGAGCGGTTTGTCCGCGCCGAAATAAGAGCTGACATTCTCGAGGCACCGGCCATAGACCTCGACCGTGCGCTCGTTCTTGCCCTCGTCCTTCAGGTGCTGAAGAAACGCGGGGATTGCTTTCTCAAACGTGATTTCCTTTGCTTTCTTTGTCGCCATGATTATGGCCTCCTTTTTCTTTCAGAAGATTTACGAGACCCTCGATCTGGCCGGGGGCCAGCCGGGAGTAAAAATACGACCGCGTGTGGATGCTGCCGCGACCGCCGGAGTCATACCTGAAAGTGCGCTCGATGCGGATGCAGCGCTTGAGGAACTTAAATCGGTATTTGCCACCGACTGTGTAATGCCCCCAGCGATCTGGATGAAGCCCGAGGCGGCGCATCTCCTCCCGCGCGGTTTCGATGGTTGGTTTAGGCATGGTTTTCACCTCCTCTCTCCTGTGTCTGCGCCGTCCGCCGGGAGACGGGATGTCCCGCGGCAGTCATCATTAAGCAGTGCGGTTCCGGGGAAGCCAAGCCAATTTCAGAAAAAGATTTCAAAAAACATGAAAGCGGATTTTTAAAGAGAAAAGAGAGAATCCGGCCGATTGCGGGAAAGCGGTTTGTCCCGCGACGGGGGCCGGGATTTCCGGGGATAAATTGGAAAAACAGGAAGCACCATACAACCGCCGCGCCGTCGCGCGAGTCCTGCGCAGCCCGCGGCAGTGGGGCGAGCGCTATCTTCGCAACCGCGACGACAGCGCTCGCCGCTACTGGCCGCACCAGGCGGACGATCTCGAATGCGACGCGAGAAACATTATTCACCTTGATGGAAGAAGCGTGGGGAAAAGCGTGTGTCTGGCCACTCTCGCGCTTCATAAGGCTTTCGTCAGGGGCGGCAATTCCGTGCTGGTGGCCGCGCCGCATCAGGGCCCGCTCGACACCATCATCGAGGAAGTGGAGTTCCAGATCGAAAGCAATCCCGACCTTCAGGCGAGCATCGCGGTCAACGCCCAGAAGCGCCAGAAGATCATCCGCAAGCCCTACTTCAAAATCGAGTACACGAACGGCTCGATCCTCTATTTCCGGCCCGCGGGGGCATACGGCGATCCGTTCCGTTCGCTCCACGTCGATCTGATACTCGTTGACGAGGGCGCCTGGCTCACGGAGAAGGCGTGGAAGGCGTTGTGGTCGTGTCTGAACGCCGGTGGCCGCATGAGGGTTTATTCCACGCCGAGCGGGCTGCGCGGCACGACCTATTACCGGCTGACGCATTCAAAGAAATGGAAGGTTTTCAGGTGGCCGTCGTGGCTCAACCCGAACTGGGACGAGGCGCAGGAGGAAGACGCGCTGGAGAAACACGGCGGGCGGGACACGGCGGGATGGCAGCACGAGGTCGCGGGCGAACATGGCAGGCCGAGCTACGGCGCGTTCAACCTCGAGCACCTCACGATGTGCAGGCTGGATATCCCCGAATATGAATGCGTTGAAATCACCGGAGATGAACTGAAGGACTGCATGACCGAGGAAGCGGTCGCCGACCGAATCGATATGCTTCTCAATCTCGCGCCCGCGGAGGGGCTGTTTTATATCGGGTCGGATACAGGCTACACAGCCGATCCGACCGAAATCGTGGTCTTCAGGGAGACAACGGAAAATGAAAAATTCGCGCTTCGTCTTGTTCGCCGCATTCACATGGAGCATGTGGCCTATCCTTATATTGCCCAGACCCTCGCTCTTCTGGATCGTTACTACAATCCCGCCGGGATTGGCGTAGACGCGGGCGGCAACGGGCTGTCGGTCGTGCAGGAACTGACCTCGCTCGATAAATACAGGGAGCTCAATCTCGCGCCCCGCCTGCGCGGGTACAACTTCGGAAGCTCGGTCGTAATCGGTGAAAGCGAGGACGGGCGGTCGATTAAAAAGCAATGCAAGGAATACATGACGAGCCTGATCAACAAGGGACTCCAGGCACGGCAACTGATCCTGCCGGTTCAGGACGTCGAGATCGAAAGCCAGTTCACGACCCACACTTATTCACTGAAGACGGGAAATGTCATTTATTCAAAAGGCAATGACCATTGTATTGACGCCGTGCGCGTCGCCCTGATGATCAGGGAACAGGAACGGCTCGACGGGATCGGCGGTGTCGTGGGCGATCTGCCGATGCCCGTCATGACCAACCCGATATTCGTTTGAAAGGCAAACCGAATGACCGATCAGGAAATCATAAAGGAAACTATGGCGGGCATCACTCAGCTCTTGCTGCGCAAGAACCGCGACTACGGCAGCAGCTTCCGAAAGCCGGGCATTGTTTCCGGCGCGCTGGATGCGAAATCAAAACTGCTCGTGCGCATCGACGACAAGCTCGAGCGGCTCGCCAACCTGCTGGCGAAAGGCACGGACGGCGATGTCGCGGACGAGAGCGTTTCCGACACGGTGTCCGACCTGATCGGTTATTTCGTTCTCTTAAAAGTCCTTCTCGACGAGGATCGCCGCAGCGGCAGGCCGATGAGTGTGCTCGAAGCCGAGCAAAGAGCGTAGCGTTCTAAATGAAGCGGAGGCAACGATGGATTTAAAAACGACCGGGAAAAGCAGACTGCCCTGGCACTGGAGCCGGATAAACGGGGTGCTCAGGACTGAAAGCGACATGGGAACCGCCGCGGAGGTGAACTCCTCCGCGTTCGGCGATCAGCTCGTGAGCGACGCCATCCCCAAAACGTGGGAGGAGCGCGCCGTGAAGGCATGGCAGTATTACGTCGAGGAACCCATCGTTCAGAACGCGATCAACTCATGGCGCACGTTCGCCATCGGCGATGAAATCCAGTTCAACTGCGACGACGAGGACGTGAAGTGGGAAGTCCGGGATTTCGCCGAGCGGGTGGAACTCAACAAACTCATCAAGGACAGCGTTCTCCAGTGTCTCGTGAAAGGTGAGACGATATGTTTCAAACGCCCCGCAAAGGACGGCAAGGACATCGAGGAAGTCGTCTGCGTCAACCCTATCAGCGTGAAACTGCGCCACGAGAACGGGAAACTCGTCGAGGCGACACAGACCCCTGAAACCGGCGAACCGATAGACCTGCCGCTCGATCAACTGCTCCACATCAAGTGGAACGCGCCGTCCTACTCCGCGCGGGGCAACTCGATGGTCGTCACGGCGTTCGAGTCCGTCGAGCTTCTCCGCGATTACCGTAAGGCCGAGCGCGCCGTCGCCAAGCGGTGGACGACCCCGCTCCGCTTCATCCAGGTGGGTGGGCAGTTTGGGCAAAAAACCATCATTCCCGACCAGAAAACCCTGAACAGTGTGCGCGACATGCTGAACCGGATGGATTTGAAGGCCGGGCTTGTCGTGCCGTTTTATGTGAAGGCGGAAACATACGGCACCGAGGGACAGGTACTCGACACGGAAAAGAAGATCAAGGAGATCAAAGAGGACATCATCATCGCGCTCGGCCTTGCGAAGTCGCTCATCACCGGCGACGGCCCGAACTTTGCAACCGCCGCCATCGGCATGCAGAAGATGGTCATCATGCTGAAGGAGATCAAGCAGGTCGCGCGGAACATTTTGAACTGGATCATCTGGGACTGGCAAAAACTGCACGGGTATGAGGAAAAAAGCATCAATTACATCTTCAACGATCTCGACCTCACGAACGAGGTGGACATCAAAAAGCTTTACATCGAACTTTTTGACCGGAAACTCATTTCCCGAAACAGCCTCCAGATCAAGATGGACCTGAATCCGGAAGTCGAAGATTCCCACACGGAAACGGAATCAAAACAGCCAATCGATGTTACCGATCCGAAGATCATCATCGACATGGTGAACTCCGGGATCATGTCCGTCGAGATCGCGCAAGAGAAGCTCGGCCTGGACAAACAGAAAAACCGCCCGGCGACCGCGGACTGGAACTACAGGCCGCCGACGGCAACCGGGGATTTTGAATTCGATACGATCTGCGACGAGTGCGAGTTTTTCGATGACGAAAACAACTGGTGCGACGCGCTGAACAGGGAAACCCGGTTCGATTCGCGGGCGTGCCGCTCTTTTGAAAAGAAACGAGACAAGGAAGCGTGTAAATGCGGGCAGTAGCCGTAGAAAAAACTCTCCGTGACCGGATAATCGAGGCCACCGCGGTCTCGCTCCATAACCGTGATCTTTACACGGAGCAGACGGTGGCGCGCGTCACCGACTCGCTTCAGCGCGCCGAGAAAGACGTCAAGGCGAGTCTGCTTTACTATGCGAATCTCGGTTCCCTGCCCGAGGGCAAGGCGATCAATCAGGCGTCGCTCCGGAAACTTCAGCAGCAGATCAGGGAACACATCCGCGTCGTCCGGGACGAGCATTCCCTGATTATGAAAACCGCTGTCAAAGACAGCTATAAGGCGGGCATCCACAACGGCATCGGCGACCTCGTCCGGGCAAAAATGCCGTTTTACCGCGACCTCACGCCGGACGGTATCAAACAGTGCGGCAGCAACATCTTCACGCTGATCGATAAGGACGCGCTGGATTTCATGGTGAATTACAACGTCCAGCTTGCCGGGGATGTTTCCCGCGAGTTGACCGATGGGATCAACCGCGCCATCCAGACCGGCATCGCCTCCGGCCGGAGCGTCCCGGAGATCGCGAAAGACATCGGGCGCGTCGTGCGCGATCCGGAGGAGTTCCGAAAGGCCGGAAAGACTGTCTTCAAAACGGCGCAGCACAGGATGGAACTCATCGCCCGGACGGAAACGCTCCGGGCGCACAATCAAGGGCACCTGAAATTCTATCAGACCGTCGGCGTACAGAAGGCGGAATGGATAACGGCGGGCGACGAGAGGATGTGTCGGGAATGTTCCGCGCTAGACGGAAAGTTGTTCCCGGTTGATAAATTCCCCAATCAGCCACTTCATCCGGCCTGTCGCTGTTCTTCAGTTGTAGCGTATCCCGTCGAGATATGCGGCGCGAAAAATCTCGGCGCCACCGCCGCGCCCGCCGAAGCCGCCTGCATCCTGCCGCCCCAGGCCATCGAGGAGATGGCGAAGGAAAAACAGTCCGAGGCGATAAAGATCGGGCAGTACATCGCAAATGGCGAATGGAGCAAGCTCACAATCAAGCAGCTTCAGGATAAGGCAAAGGCGGGCGGCATCTCCATTGCCCGGACAAAAGCCGACTTCCTCGGCATCCTCAAACAAAAAACCGGAACCGACTTCTCGCATCTGGGCGGCACGGAACTCAAATCTCTTCTTAAAGAATACAAAATCGCCGCGCTCCGAAGCAAAGATGAACTCATTGACCTTCTGAAAGCGAAAGCAAAACATGAAGAGATACCGGATTTCGGGTCCATGCCGGTATCGAAACTCAATGAGCTGGCGAAGGAAAAAGGAATCTCCCTCAATCTCACGAAGCAGGAAGTTATCGACATCCTCGATGTGCTTGAGCCCGGCGTGGATCACGGCGCCCTGTCCGGCCAGAGCCTCATCGAGGCGAAAACGAAATTCAATCTTCCGATCCTCAAAACAAAGGAACAACTCGTAAAAGCGCTTGAGAATAATTTCAAAGAGGAACTCGGAAAGAAGGTCACCAAGGAAGCCGTCGTTCAGGTCGCAGAGGAAACAATAAAAAAGGAAAAAGAAGAAATCATTTCCCTGCTGGATGCCGTGAAAGTTTCCGCAGACCCGAAGGATTACAAAGCAGTTCTGACCGCGATAAAGGACGCCGAAACGCTCCTCGGCAAGGAAGGACTGTCGGTCGGGGACGATTATCTGAAGGGAAAAGCCGCCGACCTCGCAAAAAAGAAAGCCGAATTCAAAGCGAAGATTGAGTCGATGTCCGCGAAAGACCTGAAAGACCTCGCCAAGCAGAGCAAGGTGACAAAGTGGCAATGGGGCAGCAAGCAGGAATTCATCACGCTTTTCACCGAGACGGACGACGCGGCGATAAAGGCGGCGAAGGACAGCATCGAGGCCAAGTGGGCGAAATGGGCCGAGAAATACGGCAAGAAAACCGCCGGCGTGCCCGCGGCGAAGCCCGTTCCGAAGCCCACGCCGAAACCGGCTCCTGCGGCCGTTCTTGAGAAACCGCACGCGGATGTTGCCACCGGCTTTGCAAAAGTGGACACCGACTGGGATGCGCTCGACAAGGGAAAGGCATTCAAGTATTCGCGGGACGCGAAATCCCTCGGGGGCGCGCATGAAAAATACATCTACGTGGACGAGCGGGGCGACGAGTGGCTTTTCAAACCGACCGATAAGTTCATCGCGCAGGGCGAAGAGATGGCCTACCATGTCGCGCGGCTCGTTGATCCAGACGCCGTCGAGGTTCGCTTCATCGAGATTGACGGTCGCGCCGGTTCCATCCAGCGGCTGGTGAAAAACGTCAAATCCGAGGCGTCGTTCCGCGACATCCCCATCGGGAAGCTGTCTTCTTCCGAAATCGAGGCCGTGCAGCGCGAGCACATCATCGACTGGCTTATTTCCAACCACGACGCGCACGCCAAGCAGTTTGTCCGCGCCGCGGACGGACGGGTTCTTGGAATTGATAAAGGCCAGACGTTCAAATTTCTCGGCAAAGACAATCTGTCCGTTGCTTACCATCCGAACTCGATGGAGGCCGAGCCGATCTACAACACGCTGTTCCGGGCATATAAAGACGGCGGGATCGACATTGATTTCAACGCCGCTTTCAAATACATCCGGCGCGTCGAGCAGATACCGGATTCGGAATACCTTGAAATTATCCGTCCTTATGTCGAGGGACGGTTCGGCGCGAAAGCGAGCGCGGCGAAGGATGAGTTTTACCGGCTGGCACTGGAACGGAAAAACAACATCCGCCGCGACTTCGAGAAATTTTATGACGATCTGCACAAGGCGCGGTTCAAAGCCGAGTTCCGGTTCGGCGATGATGTCAAAACCGTCCGGAAATTATCGAAGGAAGATGAAATGATCCTGCGCGAGGCGCACGAGATGAAAGCCCAGGGGAAAGCCATGCGCCTCGACGTTGACGACATCGAGGATCAGAACGCGCTCGTTTTCACGCAGAAGAATCTTCAGGGCAAAGAAGAAACTGTCATCCAGTTCAAGCTGCGACCGGATTCAGAAAAGAAGCTCCTTGACGCCCTCGGCGAAAAAGGCTCGGCCATGAAAGGCCTGTCCCCCGGCGAAACGCTGCCCGATGACACCTTTTACGACAAAATCCTCGCGGGCGCGAAGACCGTCAACCACCACGTGGACGCGGGCGATTTTGCGTACAACCAGGACAAGCTGGATGAAATCAGAAAGATCATCCCCGATCTTGAAAAGCTGGCGAAGTCCGGCAAGACGGCGTCCATTCGGGACATGGCCGAGGAATATAGGAAGGCGTGCGAGGCCGTGCTGGATGCGGCGAACAATAACAAAAAGCTCGCCGGTAAATTCGAGCAGTACACCGCGAAAAAACAACTCATTCAAAAAGAGGCGCTGCCGGAGCCGAAAAAAACGGGCTTCCGGTTCCAGAAAACGGATATCAGGATGGAACAGCGGCAGTGCCGTAACGGTGAAGTCCACGTCGTCAAATCAGACACCGACCTTAACACTATTTTCGGACGGGGTTCCGGTTTCAATCGCGGCGTGCAGTACCGCATCGAGTTGGACGATGGCGTGGTCATGGATTACCGCCCCTGGGACTCCGCGAACCCTTACGCGGTTCAGGGACAGGTGGAAATCCGCGTCACCGGCAAAATCGCCGATCCGGAAAAGTTCGAGTCTATTCTCGACCGTCTTGAACAACTCGGCGTCAATTCCGTGCCCGCAAGCGTGGAGGATGCCGAGATCATGATGCTTTCCAAGCAGGCATATCTCCTGAAAAAAGACACGTCCCCGGCATGGAAAAAGATGATGCGGGAAATGGACTCCTCGAACGCGACAAAGGCCGAGCGCATCCAGGCAATGCGGAAGTTCTGGGCGGATGAACTCGGCGTCGACGACGTGACGAAGATACCGGGCTACGATCCGGTCGGAAATTACGAACTCGGTTTCAAAGACCCGACGCGCCGCGCGGGCTACCGGCACCAGATGCGTTTCGACATTACCGATGCTGATTTGGAGCGGGAACTCAAAGGGTTCGGGCTGTATCACAACATCACGGACAGCGGGGACGTTGAAGACCTCGTGAAAACCGTGCTTGAAAACAATGGAAACATGGTCTCGACGGTCGAGAAAATCCGAATCGGCGTTAAACCCGGCGGCATGTCCCCCGTGAGCGACATGCGGACAGGCGGCGCGACATACTTTTTCACCAGAGTCCGCAAGCTGCCCGTATCCGGTCGTGGAAGCGCGGGGTTGTATTTCAAAAAACGGCTTTTGCGCCGAATGGATGCCATTACTTATGACCACGACGCATTCGGCAAAGTCATCGACGATTACGTCCGCAAAAAACGTCTTTCAAGCATTCAGGATTACAAGCGGCTGGCATCCGGCGGGCGCAGCGACGAGACGATTTTCAAATACACGGTGTCGCTCCCGGACGAGATTGAAGTCATCAAAACGAGCAACGCGGCGCAGCGCGCGAGGATCGTCGAGATGTTCAAAAAGCAAGGTTTCTCAAAACTGCCGGATGGCCGGAGGATAGAGGACGTGGTGCTCTGATGCAGCAGGAACTCGAAGCCGTGAAACAACAGATGCAGGGAAAAATAGACCGGATCACCGCGCCCGGGTCTGTGGTGTTTGTCGACCTCGGAGGCTCGGACTTTGTCCGCATCCTTGTGGATCGGTTCGATATCCTGTTCGCCCGGCCCGTCATCGCCGCGGACGGCGCCCTGGCCGGTCATTATTACTGGGCCGTGTGTTTTGAGATGGGGTTCGATCAGGGCGGTCCGCAGCATGTCCGGTTATTCAAGATGGAGAACATCATGGAGGAGCGCCCCGACCTGTTCCTGTTCCGCGACCACCGGGGATATTCCTGTTTCATTGAATCCATCGACGTGATCGACGACGCGAAAAAAGCCGATTTCAAAATGTGGCGGGAGTATAGGGGGCAAAATCAGAAGGCTTTCGACCGGCTGTATCAGAATTTCACCACCGAGGCGATGGAAATGGCGCTGAACTACGAAAGGGATGTCTGATGAAAATACGGTATTTCATCGAGTACAAGCGGCCTGATCCGAACAAGTGGGAGTTCATTCCCATCGGCGTCTGGGCGCACGGCGTGGACGACCACTCGGCGTTCGAGGTTGGGTATGTGCAAGGGTTCGACGCCGAGGATTGGGACGCCCAGTGTGTGATTAACCGGATCGTGGAACAGGGAATCCGGGAACTGCCGGAGGATTTTCTTGAACGGCATCGGGACGCAGTTCCTGTTTATCTCGGTTCGCGCACAAAGGTGTTCGAGACGGACAAATATGCCAGCGTGACGGAACTGGTCAACGATCTGCTGGAACAGATCAGGAAGGGGAAATTCAACAATGCATAAAATCATCGCCTTCCTTCAGAAACTGCTCTCGGAGCGTTTTTACGGTCAGGTCGTTTTCCGATTCGAGAACGGAAAAATCACGCATGTGGAGAAAATAAAAACGGAAGCGAAATGGGAGTTTAAGAACTTGCCGGAATAACCTGACGAAAAACCAGTCCGGAAGTGTTGAAAGCCGAGCCCGGTAAATAAGCCCGGAAGCGTCGGCCCAAGCCCGGTGACATGCGAGAGATCGCGCGTTGCCGGGCTTTTTATTTTTCCGCGAGGTGCGCAATGGAAACAGACAACTTTAAAACCGATCTTGAAAAAATACAGTTTCTTCTCGAAGCCGACGCGGAACTGCGCCTCGGCCTTCTTGTCGCCGAGGGCAAGCTGGAACTTGTCACCGAGGAGCTGCCCGCTGAGGAGCGCCCGAAGTATATCACCAATTTCATCGGCTCGAAGCAGAAGCTCGTTGACTGGATATGGGGCAACACGCCGGAAGACGCGGAATCCGTCTTCGACGCTTTTTCCGGCTCCTCCGTCGTCGGGTACATGTACAAAACCAAGGGGCTGCGGGTGTTTTCGAACGACCGGCTGTCTTATTGTTACCATGCCGCCCGTGCCATCGTTGAAAACAACAACACGCGCCTCTCCGAAAAAGACATCGAGGGGCTGCTCAAAGATCACAACTCCGAAGCCGGGACGTTCATCCAGAAGACATACCACGGCATCTTCTTCAAGAACGATGTCCTTGCCCTCCTGGATGTGCTTCGCGCCAACATTGATGCTCTGTCCGGCACAAAAAAGAGCATGGCGCTGTTCGCGCTGGGTAAGACGTGCATGTCCGGCGGCGGGTTCGGGCATTTCTCGTCCACGACAAAGGGCGGACAGCGGCACTACACAACCGAGAGTTTTATCGAGCACTACCGAGACAATCTCTATCGCATCAACGCGCTCGTCTTCGACAACGGGAAGGAAAACAAGGCATTCAACGGCGACATCCTCGACATCGCCCCGAAAGTCAAAGCCGACCTCGTTTATTTCGATCCGCCTTATGCCACGGAGTTCAGTTCCACGAATTACGAGAAGTATTACCACTTTGTGGAAGGACTGATGGACTACTGGAAGGACAAAGAGATCGACCACACCAAAAAAATCCGCAATTACAAAATCGAAGACACAGGCGTCACGCCCGCGACCGCGAAACAGTTCTTCACCGATTTTCTAACCGCTTCGAAGCACATTCCCAACTGGCTTATCTCCTACCGGGACAACGCCTATCCGACCGAGTCCGAGATCAAGGGGCTTATCGCGGACCTCGGAAAAGAGTCCCGCATGAAGTCGAAGGATCACAAATACCAGCTCGCGGGCAAGAACCGCCAGGGCGATCCCTCGAACGCGAAGGAACGCCTGTTCGTGTGCGCTGACGCCGGAGAGGACGACGCGGGACTGTCCGCCGTCGCCAACATGGAGGACATCGCCGATCTGTCGCACGATGCCGATTTCGATCCGGATGTCCTGAGCGCCATCGCGGGAAAAACGGAAAACATTCTCGTGACCGGGTTCATCGGAAACAAGCACTTCATCATGAACTGGATCGATAAAAACTTCCCGAAAGACGCGAAGAGCCTCTTTGACGCTTTTTCCGGCGGCGCGAACGTCGCCTATTTCTACAAACGCAAGGGGCTGCGTGTAATTACCAACGACATCATGCGCTACCCGTACCACATCGCCCGGGCCGTCATCGAGAACAACACGGAAACCCTCTCCGACGAGGAACTGGAAGCGCTGATTGAAAAGCACTCCGACGCCGGGACGTTCACCACCGACACGTTCTACGGCTACTACTACACGAAGCCGATCCTCCAGTTCCTCGACACCGTATGGGCGAATGCCCGGAAACTCAAAGGCTACAAGAAGGACATCGCGCTCGCGGCGCTCGGGCACACCTGCAAGGCCAAGGCCGTGTTCGGGATGTTCAACCGCAGCAAGATGAACCGGACGCGGAATATAAGCGATCTGGCCGAGGGCTATCGCTCGTCCAGCATCGGGAACATCCCGATTTCCGAGTTCGTCACCGCCTTTAAAAAATACGTCCGCCAGATAAACGGCCTTGTTTACGACAACGGGCAGGAGAACAAGGCGCACAACTGCGACGTCCTCAAAATTCTTCCCGAAGTAAAAGCCGACGTCATCTACTGTGATCCGCCTTATATCACCGAGTTTCTGCGGAATGACTATGAGGATTATTACCACTTCGTGGAAGGCCTCATGACCCGGTGGGAAGGGAAAGAAATTCTCGACACGCCCCGGCACAACTTCGCGTCCCGCACCAAGTATGACAAGGACAGCATCCGCGAACTGCTCGGCAATGTCGTCACCGCCGCGGCGAAAAACTTCCCGCACATTCTCATCAGCTACCGGGACAAGGCGTTCCCGACAGAAAAGGAAATGAAAGAGATGGTATCTGGTTCCTTCGGCGACGTGAAAGTGAAGCGCATCGCCGTTGAATACAACATCGTCAAAAAGGAATCCGACGCGGGCGGCAAATACGCGAACGAGCTTCTTTTCATAGGCAAAAAGACATCCGCCGGCGCGGCAAAGGCCGGGCGCGAAGACGACGACATCCTGGATGCGATTGCCGATTCCGACTTCAAGATGAAGACGCAGAAAAATTCCCAGATCACGCTGGGGCATTCCATTCTTCACCGCTGGTACGCCGCCGGGTGGGATTCAGAGGGCAAAAACGAAACCACCACGTGGACGCGGGAACAGGTCGTCACGGAACACACGCGCCTGCACAAACTGGCGCTCGAGCGGAACCTTGTCTTCTCTTTCATTCCCGGCAGCGTGGACGAGACGCTTCCCGATGAATTGAAAAAGCAAATAAAAGAAAAATTCGAGCAATCCAACGCTGCGGCGGCGTCCGTTCAGACCCACCCCGAGAACCACACAACCATAATCGGCGACATCCGGCTCGACGGCGTGAATTTGCTCGCCGCCGAGGGAATCAGTCTGTCCGACAACAACGTTGCGGGCGACAAGGAATTCAGTTTCATCCTCACGCACGCGGGGCCGAACAAGAACGGCGATTACTTCAACGTCGAGGAACTCTCCGCGCGGCACCAGACGGCGATCAACAAAAAGATCGACCTTAAACACTCACAGGATTTCACGGACATCGTCGGCGGCGTCATAGCGAGTGACTTCGTTCAGGAGGGGGAGAAGGCGTGGGTGGAATGCGTCGGGGAGCTTTATACGAACGACAACATCAACTCACGGCTCGCGTACAAGCTGATCAAAAAGGGCATCATCACGCAAGTCTCGATGGAGTGCGATTACGAGGAAGGCGAATGCTCGATCTGCGGGAAGCGCGTGCGCACCAAGGCGGATTACTGCATCCATCTGAAGAAATACAAGGGAGGTGAATTCAAGGGGCAACCCGTTTACGAAATTCTCCACGGCATCACCTTTACGGGACTCGGCCTGCTGGACCGCAAGGGCGCCGACGAGAACGCGAGGATAAAGCAGGTTGCGGAAAAACACACCAATGAAGGAGGTAGCAACGGTATGGACAGTGAAAACAAGAATCCCGAAACCGAGGAAACCGAGGCGGCGAAAAACAAAGCGCCCGGCGGCGGCGGAGACAATAGCGCCCGCCTGAAGGAACTCGAGAAGGAGAACAAAGACCTGAAAGCCAAGCTCGATGAGGTCCAGAAGGAACTGGACAAGCTGCGCGAAGAACAGGCTGCGGCGGCGCGCCGGACACGCTCGGAAAAACTCGTCAAGGAGATGGAGAACCGGGGCATCGAGTTCGAGGGCGATGACGACCGCGAGACCGAATTGAAACGGCTGGCGGGACTCACCGACGACGCTTTCTCGGCCACCGAGGCCGCGGTGAAGCGCGTGAAAAAGCCCAAAGACCAGAAGGAGGAGCCGAACCCGGACGAGAATCCGGAGGACGAGGACAAGAAGAAGGAGAAGGACAAGAAACAGCCGCCCAAGAAGAGCAAGGCCGACTCCGGCGGCGGTATGAGCGCGGACGCGGACGTGCGCCCGTTCGATGTCGAGGACGGCGACAAACCCCTCGAGGAAAAGCTGAAATCCGGCTTCATGGCGGCGTACAACGAGCGCGTCGGCGCGGACAACTGAAAAACGGAAAGGAATGGAGGTAACCGACAATGGCATATCTGAACGCGAATCACCCCGGCCTTGCGTATGGCGACGGCTACATGCAGGGCGCGGGGAGCATAGGGCAGTTCGTGAAGGCGGTCGGAGACGACACCTTCGCGGTGAACACCGATCCGGCTGTTCCGTCCGTGGGCGTCCTGATGAAGGATTACGCCGACGGCGAGATGCCCGCTTTCTGGTGCAACGGCGGGGTGTACGAGACCGACGTGTTCAGCGGCACGATCAACCCGAACGAGCTTCTGAAGATCGACGGCAACGGCAAACTCACCGGCGGCGGCACGAGCGCCAACGCGGTCGCCCAGGCGATCAGTGTCTCCGGCGGCATTCTGAAGTTCAAGCTGCTGGTTTAACCCACAAGGAAGGAGGACACATCCAGCATGGAAACGAAAAAGGTAAAAACGGACTCCCAGGAGTTCATGGAAAAGATGGGCAAGCTGATGCGCCAGGCGCTGGAGACGCCCGAGGGAATGCGGGCGCTCGCGGCCGCCATCGCCGCGCCCATCGAGTCGGACATCGCACGCAAGGAAATCACCTCGCTTCTGCTCACGAAGCACAACCTGCCCAAGGGCGAGCGCGCCGTGTACCAGAAGCGGCCCCGGCTGAGAGCCTACTTCATTTCGAAGGAAGGCGAGGCGCGGGAACAGGAAGTTGGCAAGGACGAGATTGAAATCCCGACCCACCGCGTCCACAGCGCACCGATGGTCGATATCTCGATTTTGAAGCATGGGAATGTCGGAACGCTCACGGACATCCAGACGGCATCCTCGGATGAAATCCGCAAGGAGATCGACAAACGCACGATCACCGTCATCTCCGCCGCGGTGCCCGCCGAGAACGTTGTCACTATCTCCGGCGGGGTTCTGACCGAGGACGGCCTCAACGACGCCATCAGCATCCTCGAGGACAAGGAACTGACCGTGAAGTACATCGTGCTTCGCGGCAAGCGGTTCAACGAGATGCGCTCGTGGGACCTCGACCCGGTCACCCAGCTCGAACTGCGCCAGAAGGGCATCATCAAGGTGTACGGCGGCGCGAACATTCTGCTCACCTCGGCGGCGGACGTGAACGAGATTCTCATCGTCCCGGACGAGGAAATCGGCAAAATGCCCGTGCGCGAGCCGCTCACCGCGGAAGCCATCGACAAGAAGCTGAAATTCAAGACCGGCTGGCTCATCTGGAGCGAACTCGGCATGGGCGTAACCCGCCCGGACATCGTCGCAAAAGTCGTCATCCAGCCGTAAGCGGAGGAGGAACACGCATGGCAAAGATCAGAAATCTCACACCCGGCATCCTGCACGTTCCCGCGGCGAAGCTGCGCCTTCAGGGCGGCGCGGTCGCCGATGTCGACCGTGTAACGCCGGAGATTCAGAAGCAAATCGACGCGGGCCGCATCGCGGTTGTCACGGACGACGACGCGGCGAATACGGAAGCGCCCGCGCCGGAACTGCCCGAGCCGCCCGCAGATTTCGACAAGCTGGATGAGGCGGACGCCATCGAGTACGTCGAGGACGAGACCGACCCGAAAGTCATTCAGTCCATTCTGAACGTGGAAAACCGGCCCGGCGTGATCGAGGCGAGCAAAAACCGGCTGAAGGAGATAACGGATGCTCGCAAGTGACCTCGTCACGCTTCTGCGGCTCGATATCGGGGACACCGCCGGGGAGATGCTCGGAGACGAGTATCTCGCCCGGTGCGTGACCCGGGCCGTGTACGCCCTGAACAAGGACGCCGGGACATCGTTCGCGGTAAACGGCGGCGAGGTCACACCCGATCCGTCCGGAGAGGAACAGGAACTCCTTCTCCTGAGAGCGCACATAAACGTCTGTTCGCTCATGCGCTCGATCACGGCGAACGCCTTCTCGTTTCAGAGCGGCGACAAGCACGTGGACAAGACGAAACAGCCGTCGTTCTGGGCGGACCTTCAGGGCGATCTGGAGAAGGACTACAAGGATCGCGTGAAGAAGTCCGGGATGGACGGCGGCGGCGGTGAAATCGTGGATGACCCGGACAGCGGAATCATGGCCGCGCCGGCGGTAAAACCCGTGATCTATGAAAGCGGAATTGCAGAGGACGAGAATGCTGCTCTCGGATAAGGACAAGGCGTTCATCGCGGAATGCACGGCGGAACTCATCACCAGTTCCGGCCAGACGGGCAAGAGGTATGTGCCCGATCCTAACGCTGAGAAGATTTACGGCACGGACGACGCGCCGTTTATCCTGGACTGTGAATTCCCGTTTGAGTTCGTGGAGACGCCCCCTCAAATCCTCACAACGCAAAAGACGGATGCGGCGATATCCGTCCTGCCGGATCAGGAGATCAACGAGGGCGACCATGTCGAGTTTAATGGCGTCCAATACAAGGTACTGACGGTCGAGGCGCTTAACGTGTTCGGCGTCGTCAGTCACAAGGTGGTGACGGTTGCGAAACTGCACCCATGAAAGTGAAGAAATTCGGTTATTGGAAAAAGGTCGACAGGGTTCTGAAGAACTGTCTTCCGGCTAATGTCGAGAAAGTTCTGAAAAAGGCGGCGGAGAAATGCGCCTTGCTTCTCGTGCGCGAGATAAAGATGGGAATCAAGTCCCAGGCTCCCGGCGGCCAGAAGTTTCAGCCGCTCGCGGAGGCGACCATCGAGAAGAAGGGTTCTTCAAAGGCTCTCATCGACACCGGATTTCTGATCAGCGCGATCACCCAGAAGATCATGGGCGACAAGGCATTCGTGGGACTACTGAGAGGCACGCGGAACAAGGACGGGGACGAGATCGTGAATATCGGTGCGATCATGGAGTTCGGCGCGACAGTGCAGATGCCGAGCGGCGTAACCATCGTGATCCCGGCGCGCCCGTTCATCCATCCGGTTATGGAGCAGCACAGGGACGAGTTAAAGCGGATTTTCGCGGAGGCGATTCTTGAGCTCTTTGGTTAGGGAAACAGTCGAGACGCTGATCTGGAAACTTCAGGCGGACGTGACACCGCACACGGTTCTCGTGCCCCCGAACGATTACTACGAGATCAAGCACACGCCATCGCTTCTCGTCATAGGCCCGAAGATGGAGGAGAACCGCGCGAAACGTGTATCGGAGAAGATCGTGGTGATAGACCGCGATGCGCTCACTTACACGGAGCGCAACTGGCCCCGGTTCTACCATCTTGATTTTGATTTCGTACTCACGGCGGGCAACGGAATGGAACTTCTCGAACTCCAGGAGAGCCTGATCGCGTTTTTTCTGGACAACATCGCGGTGGCCGTGCCCGTTTCCGCCGGATGGGGACTTGGCCCGTTCGGCATCGAGCCGTGGGGCTCGGAGGACGGCGCCCTGAAGTTTTATCTCCGAGAGATGATCCCCATCGGCGGGCTGGATCGCCCGAATCTGTCGAACCTGCGGCAGGCGTCCGGCAGGTATCGCATCGAGGACGTGCCGATCTTCGATCACGTTCTCGAGGAAGGCAAACTCGTTCTTTACCGGGACTTCGTTATCTGCGATTTCAAAACGAGGATGCCGGTCGAGACATTTTCACGATAACGAAACGAGGTGATACGTTTTGAAAAACGTTCTTTTGAAAAATATCTCCGGCGCGCTTCTGCCCGTGAATCTCGGACGGAACCGGGGTCTGCATCTTCTGGCCGGCGAGACGAAAAGCGTTCCGGCGTCAACGATTGAGAACCCCGACGTATTCCGGCTCTTCCGAAAAGGGTTCCTCGCGGTCATGGACGAGAAGCCCGCCGCGCCGGAGAAAAAGAAGGGCAAATCCTGAAAGAGAGGTGATCCATCCTCATGCCCGAATATTTATCCCCTGACATTTTTGTCGAGGAACGGGAAAGCACCCGGCACACCATTGAGCGCGTCAGCGCATCGGTGGCCGCGTTTTTCGGCATCACGGAGCGCGGGCCCGTGGGGGTTCCCGTCCTCATCACAAGTTTTGCCCAGTTCCGGCGCATCTTCGGCGGCTACATACCGAACAGCCACCTCGCATACGCCGTGGACGGGTTCTTCAAGAAGGTCAAAGGGCGCTGCTATGTCGTCCGCGTTGTGCATTACACCGACATAACGGATGCGGCCACCGCGACGGCGGCGTCCAGCCTGACCGCGCTAAACGACCGGGCCGCGACGCCCGTTCCGACGCTCGGCGTGAAGGCGGTCTCCCCCGGCAAGTGGGGCGACGACATTTCCACGAAGATCGAAGCGGCGACAAATATCCCCGCGATTCATTTCAAAATGAAGGTCTACCTGCGGGGGACGCTTGTCGATCTTCACGACGACCTGTCGATGGACGCGGCGTCCGAGAATTACGCGCCGGAGCGCATCAATGGAAAATCGGAATACATTCTCGTTGAAGACCTCGGCAGCGCCAGCGCCGCCCCGGAAAACAGGCCCGCGGAAGGACTGTTTCCCCTTACCGGCGGTGACGACGGCCTCGTCGACATCGGCGACACGGACTACGCGGGAAGCCAGGCGGCGCGCACGGGCGTGTTCGCATTCGATCCCGTGGACGAGATCAACATTCTGGCCTGTCCGGGCATTACCACCCAGGCGGTGCAGAACGCGCTCTGCACGTATTCCGAGCTGCGGCAGGATTTGTTCGTGATTCTCGATCCGCCCGTGGGCATGAACGTGACGGAAATAAAGGAATACGTTCAGGACACGGCGGCGTTCAACAACCGGTTCGCGGCGCTCTACTACCCGAACATCATCATCCTCGATCCTCTTTCCCACAAAAACAGGATTGTTCCGCCCTCCGGCCAACTCGCGGGAATCTACGCGAAGACGGACGTGGTGCATGGCGTCCACAAAGCCCCGGCTGGAATCGAAGACGGCAAATTCGCGGACGTCATCGGTCTTGAATACACGCTCGATAAAGGACAGCGCGACACGCTGTACCCGGCGCGCATCAATCCCATCGTCAAGAAACGCGGCGTGGGCATTGTCGCGTGGGGCAACCGGACTCTTTCGGCGCTCTCCGACTGGCGCTCGATCAACGTGCGGCGTCTGTTCCTGAACGTGGTGGAATCCATCGCCGAGGGAACCGAGTGGGCCGTGTTCAAACCGAACAACATCGATCTGTGGAAAGACCTCACCACCACGATCACGCTCTTTTTAAAGGAATACTGGCGAGAGGGCGCGTTTTTCGACGGCGGCACGGGCAACTGGCGCGACTCTTTCTACGTCAAGTGCGACGGCGAACTGAACACGCAGGAGATCATCAACCAGTACAAAACCGTCTGCGAAATCGGCATCGCGCCGACAAAAGCCGCCGAATTCGTGATCTTCCGCATCACGCAATGGGACGGCGGCCGCTTAATTGAAGAATCGATGGGAGGTGCATGACATGCCCGCACAGGCAACCGCAATCAACTATTGGGACAAATACGCCTTCATCGTAAAGATCGACGGCGTGGTCCGCGCGGCGTTCAACAAGTGTTCCGGCCTGAAGGCCGAGGCGGAGGTCATCGAGTATTCCGAGGGCGGCGCGCTCACGCCGCACAAGCAGCCCGGCACGATCAAGTTCGACGACATCGAACTCGAACGCGGCATGACGGACGATGACGACCTCTACAACTGGTGGAACGAGATTTACAACCACGCGTCGGGGACAGGATCGGCGGATGAGAGGAAGTACAAGCGCAAGGTGACCGTCATCCAAAAGGACAGATCGGGAGCGGAGTTGACCCGATGGGTCATCCCGAAAGCGTTTCCCGCCGCGTTCGAGACCGACGACTGGGACAACGAGTCCTCCGAGCACCAGATCACCAAGCTGACGCTGGCGCACGAGGGATTCGAGAAAGAATGAGGTGACTCATGGAACTTTACACAGAAAAGGTAACACTGCCATCGGGGCTTGAATGCACCATCCGCGAGATGACCGCCACCGAAGAGGGCTTTCTCGCAAGTCAGAAGATGCTGAAATCCGGCGAAGCGTTCGAGAAGATTCTACGCAACTGCGTCGTCGAAAAAGACATTGACCTCGACAACCTGCTCGTGGGCGACCGCTATTACCTGATGCTCGCAATCCGCCGCCTGACTTACGGCGACGACTACGACTTCAAAGTCCGGTGCGCGTCCTGCGGTCAGACGTTCAACATGAGCGTCAATCTCGCGGAACTTCCGATCAAGAAACTCGAGGGCGACCCCGACGCGACGCACACGATCACGCTACCGCGAACCGGCAAGAAGGTCACGTTCCGGCTCCTTCGCGGCCGCGACGAGAAGAAGATCGCGGCCACGCTCCGAAAGACCCCGCAGGAGATCATCCGGCTGTCCCTCTACCTGCACACGGTGGCCGTGGACGGAAACGAGAATTTCTCCGAGAAGTTCTTTGAAACCCTGCCCGGGGCGGACTCGCAGTATTACCGGAGGGAAATCGACGCCGTCACCTGCGGCGTGGACACCGTCGTCGAGGTGGAGTGTCCCGAATGTGACAATGAATTCGAGGTGCAGCTGCCTATCAGCGAAAATTTTTTCTTCCCGAACTCCAGGAAGACCTGATCCTGGAGGAAACCTTCTTCCTCTGTTACGGCAAGGGGCCGTTCAAGTCGTTTAATGAAGTCGAGCGGCTCCCGGCCCGCGTGCGGCGCTGGTTCGTGGAAAAACTCTCGGACCAGTACCGCGAAGAGGAACGTCAAATCAGGAACGCGGCGAGAAGGAAACGATGAACAACTACGGTCTCGGCATACTCATTCAGGCGAAGGATCAGGCCTCGGCGGTCTTCCAGAAGGTGGAGCGCAATTTCGACTCCCTTTCAAAGAAGAGCGACGAGATGGCTTCGCGCATGCAGGCGTCCTCGAAGATGTTTTACGCCGGGATCGGAATGATGGGCGGCGGCGCGGCGCTCCTGGGAGGGGTCGGGGCCACAATCAAGGTGGCCGGGGATTTTGAGGAGGCCATGATCGGCGTGCAGAAGACCACCGGCATGGCGGACGCCGAACTCAAAAAACTCGGCGACCAGTTTCTTACCATGTCCGCGCGGATGCCCAACTCGGCGCGCGAACTCGCAAACATCGGCGAGATCGGCGGGCAGCTCGGTATTTCCGGCGTCGAGAATCTCTCCGCGTTCACGGACACGGTGGCGAAACTCGCGTCGGTGTCGGAATTTTCAGCGGAGGAAGGCGGCGCTGCGCTCGCAAAGATCGCCAACCAGTTCAAGATTCCCATTCAACAGGCGAAAAACATGGGGTCCGTGCTCAACGAGCTGTCGAACATTTCCACCGCGACGGCCCCGACGATTGCCGAGTTGACGAGCCGCATGGCCGGAGCGGGTTCATCGCTCGGCCTGACCATGCCGCAGATTTCCGCCATCGGCGCGGCGCTCACGGACATGGGTGTCAGTTCCGAGGTTGGCGGCACGGCCATGTCGGACATGTTCATGGAGATGATGAAGCGCACGGACCAGTACGCGAAAGTCGCGGGCGTCTCCACTGCCGAGTTCAAGCAACTCATTGAAAAGGACGCCTACGGCGCGCTGACGAAATTCGCGTCGGGATTGCAGAAGTTCGACAAATTTCAGGTCGCGGACATGCTGACAGACCTCGGCATCGGCGGCGCCCGCGGAACGGACGTACTGCTCAAACTGGTCGAGGCGAACAAGTCCGTCAACGGACAGCAGTCGCTTCTGGGGCGGTTCGTGGATACGTCCAACAAGGCGTTCGCCGAGGGAACGTCGCTACAGAGGGAATATGACAACTCTCTCAAGGGCATGAACGCGCAGCTCAAAATCGCATGGAACTCCATCGTCGCGGTCGCCATCAGCATCGGGCAACAGCTCGCGCCTTATATAACCCAAGCGGCAAAAGCGGTGTCTTCGTTTCTCCGGAAATTCGGGGACTGGGCGAAACAGAACCCGAAACTGCTCAAGGGCATTGTGCTGGTCGTCGCCGCGCTCGGCGGACTTCTTCTCGTCGGCGGCGCGATTCTCACGTTTCTCGGCGCTATCGGGATGCTGTCTGTGGGGCTGTCCGCTCTTCCCGCGGCCGCGGGCGCTATCGGAGGTGTCGTCGCGGCGATATGGCCCGTGGTCGCGGTCATAGCCGCCGTGATCGCCGCCGGCGCGCTTCTCTACTACGCATGGAAAACCAATTTCGGGGGCATCCGGGATTTCATCATGCCGATATGGAACCAGTTGAAACGGGGATTCCAGAATTTCGTCAACATCGTCAAGGGCGTGATCGCTCTCCTTCGCGGACAGCCCATCGGCCCGGAACTTGAGAAAAGCCTCAACGCCGCGGGACTCATGAAGACGGTTAAGGGCATCGCCAACTTTCTGAAAATGGCATGGAGTTTTGTCAAAGGCTATGTCACCGGCTTTATCGAGGCCGTGGAGCCTGTGTACAGAAGTTTGTTTGACGCCCTGAAACCGGTTGTGACGTGGGTTGTCGAGGGCTTCAAAATCGCATGGAACGCCATCGGGAAATTCTTCGCCCTGTTTTCCGGTGAAAGCAAGGGCGCCGGGAACAGCGCACAGAGTTTCGGAAAGACTCTCGGACAAATTATCGGATTCATTGTAACTCTCGGTACACGGGGACTGGTAATCGTCATTCGCATCCTGACGTTCATACTGCCGATCATCGGTAAGATAATCCTTTTCATTTTCAAAGTCATCGTTGCCGTCGTGAAATTCCAGATCGCGTTCGTAAAAGCAATCATTCAGGCAATCGTCTGGGTGTGGAACTTCGCAAAGGCCATCTGGAACGGACTCGTGAGCGCCTGGCAAACCGCGAGCCAGTGGATATCGGGCGCGATCAACTACATTTCCAATCTCATATCGATGGTCATCCAGTGGATCGTCGCACGGTGGGCAGCGTTCAAACAGGCGGTAATCATGATCTGGAACGCGATCACCATGTCCGTTTCCACAGCCGTTAATTTTATTCGCCAGATCATCTCAATGGTTCTCATGGCGATCCAGATGCGGTGGCAGCAGTTCAAAATGTTTATCACCATGCTCTGGCAGGCGATATCCATGTCCGTGTCGATGGTGGTGAACGCCATCCAGTCCAGGGTCATGGCCGTGGTCTCCGCGATTCAGATGCGCTGGCAGCAGTTCCGGAGCGCGGTCGCCGCCGTGTGGAATTCCATCTCCGCGACGGTGTCCGGAGTGGTCGCGGGCATTCAGTCGCGCGTACAGGCGGTGATCACATTTATCACCGGCCTTTGGAACGGCCTGAAAACCGCAGTCGGTGCCGTGTGGGATTCCATCGTCGGCCAGGTCAGTGGAGCCATCGCAACAATCAAGAACAAGCTGCTTGGGCTTATCCCCGGCTGGCTTCGGACGGCGCTCAGTTATATCGGAATCAATATTCCCGCGCCGTCCGCAAAGGGCGAAGCTTACGCGACCGGCGGTTACGTTGCGAGGACGGGTAGTGTTTCCGCGACGCTCCACGAGGGCGAGGTCATTACCCCGGCGCCCGCCGTCCAGAAGATTGTCAGTTTTGCGGATAGAATCCCGGCAAGCGGAATCTCCGGCGCAACCAGCGCGGGCAACGTAACACAGCACTTCTCTCCCCAGATTCATATCAGCCTGCCGAATGTGAAAGAGATCGACAGGCAGTCCGTCGAAGAACTCGCGGAACTGATAATCCGCAAACTCGAATATCTCCAGAAGCGGAAGCGAGAGGCCGGTTTCTCGAACGATTTCAATCCCAGTCTGGCGGTGGCAAGACCATGAACGAAACGATCAGCGCGATACCGACGCCGGACAAGGGATTCCTCTATTCAGCGGAGAGTGGTGTTGTCCTGGAGTTTTCCGTGAACCCGGCGCAACTCCAGCGGCAGGAACAGGCGACATTCAACACGAGCCTGTCGCCAGGCGCGCCGGGCGCGTTCGTGCAATATACAGGCGGCGGGGAGCGCAACGTGACGTTCGAACTCGTCCTCGATGCTATCGGAACCAAGGCTGGTCAAGGCGGTGTCCTGCGCGAGATCGCGATCCTCGAGGCGTTCACCTACCCGGACACGAACGATCTGGTCAACGCGCAATTCGTGCCGCCGCCACGGGCTCTGCTCGGCATCGGAACCCGTATCTGGGAAGGATACGTCGCGCAGATTCAGTTCACGGAAGAGCGGTTCAATGTGCGGATGGAGCCGGTTTATGTGAAAGCACAGATAACTTTTACTCTTGATTTGTGGAAAAACGCAACCAGTCAGAGGATGCACCAGACGCGCCGCCAGATGCTGTCGAGGTAAACGATGAGCGTTTTTGAAGGTTCAAGATACGAGAAGGTGTTCGTCTACACGAGGCGGCTTCGGAATTTTGTGAGAAATACCCTCACGTTCCGGGAAATCGACCGGGCCGTGCCGGACGGGAGCATCCTGCACACCGTGACCGAGACCGACCGCATAGACAACATCAGTTACCAGTATTACGGAACGCCCGATTACTGGTGGTACATTCTCGACAAGAATCCCGGCTTTGATGCTCTCGAACTGCCGGTCGGAAAACAGTTGTGGATACCGCCGATTCCACAGGGGTAATGAAATGGCCGTCGTAAATGTCACATCAGCATCTTTCGCATCGCCGTACTTCGAGATCACGCTCGGCTCGCATACGCTCTCGCCAGAAGAGTTGTCTCTTGTGACAGATGTCGAAATCAAAGACGAGATTGAGGAAAAGGATACGGCGACTGTGACGGTGAATGATCCGTTCTTTCGGTTTCAGAAGCTGGCGTCGAAAGGCATGTCGGTGAGAATCGTGGCGGGTTACTTCATGGGAAAGACAAAAGAGTTCATCGGCGAGGTGTCCGGGCTCACGCCGCAGTTTCCTGAATCGGGGTTGCCGACACTCTCGATTGAATGTTCGGCGAAATCGAAAAAGGGACACGAGGGACAGGTGAACAAGTCGTGGAAAAAGATGAAACGCTCCGAGATCGCAAAAAAGATCGCCGGGAAACACGGCTGGACGCCCGACGTGGATGAAACAAAAGAAATCGTCGAGCAGGAATCACAGGCCGGTGAATCGGACGTGGACTTCCTTCGCAAAATGGCGCGAAAAGAAAACTTCATCTTCCGTGTCAAAGGAAACGTCATGCAGTTCAAGAAAGCGCCCGACCTCGATGACCAGTCGCCCGTCGCGGTGTTCGATTACCGCATCGGGAACAACACGGTAAAGAGTTTTTCGCCCCGTTATGCGAGCGACGAGACGGGAAAAGACATCGAGGGCGCGACCATAAATAACAAGTCGAAGGAAACCGTGAAAACGAAATCCGAATCGAGCGTCGCCAAGCCGCAGGGAATCAATGACAGCGGCACGGTGAACCGTGGAATCGCCGAAACGCTCTATTAGACCGACATGGTAATAACGAGGAAATTCTGAAATGCAGCCTGTTGAAGCACACGGCATACCGGGTGGTGATACGATCCCCCAGGCCCCGAAAGGCGGCGCGATTTCCGGCGTGGGCACGGGCGGCGGTAAAACCCAAGTTGAGACCACACATTATTTAAAGGATAACGAGATCGGCGGCGCGCTGCCGGATACCCAGGAGGGTCTCGATGCTGCATCCGGCGCGAAACATTACAAGAATGAAAAAGCGATGGAGGGCTCGCTCACGCTCGTCCGGGGTTTTCCGCAGATAAATGCCGGTGACAAGATCACGGTTCTCGGCGTCGGGCCGGTTTTTTCAGGGGAATGGATTGTGAAAACACACACGCTCAAAGTATCGCAGGACGGATGCCAGAGCACGCTGGAACTCACCCGAAACGCGGTCGGAAATACCGGCAGCGGGCCTGAAACAGGCGGCGGGTTCGAGACGGACAAGATGAAAATGGAAAATACGCCTCTTGATGAAGGCGATTATTCGGAGATGTGACATGCCGTCGTTTGTCGGGAAATTTCGCGGGATCGTCGAGGACAACAAGGACCCTGAACATCGGGGACGCCTGAAGTGCAAGTGTCCGCAGGTGTTCGGCGATGAAGTCCTGGACTGGGCGCTCCCGTGCATGCCTTATGGCGGGGATTCCGGCACCGGGTTCTTTTCCATCCCCAAGAAGGGATCGTCCGTCTGGCTCGAGTTCGAGCAAGGTGACGCGAACCGGCCCGTCTGGGTCGGCGTGTGGTGGGCAGCGCCGGAGGACAAGACCGAGGCGGCGGACGTCACGCATAAAAAGGAAAAACAGTCATCGGGTCCGTGGGACGAGGCCGAGACCGGCGACGCGAAGCGGGATGTGCCCGACAACCACGCATGGCAAACGAAATCCGGCCATCGCATCGAATTGGATGACACGGACGGCCAGACCAAAATCAAAATCACCGACCGCAAGGGGCAGCACATCCTTATCCGGTCGGAAGACGGAAAAGAAAAAATCTACATGAAGGACGCCGGTGATAACCGGTTTCTGCTCGACGCCACATCAGGCAAACGGCGCATCCTGATGCAGGACGGCGCGGGAAGCGCGGTTCTCATGGACGCGGAAAAAGGCGACGTCTATATCGCGTCCGCGAAAGACCTGTCCCTTCTTGCCGGTGAAAATCTTTACATCGGCTGCAAGAGCAACCGCGAGGAGACGGTCGGCGGTAATCACAACATATCCGTCATGGGAAGCGGCGACTGGGATGTGGCCGGCGCACTCAAGCTGGCGAAGTCTTCCGGCGACGTGAACATTGCAAGCGGAAGCAAAGCGGCGGCGCGCACGGACGACCCGCTTGCGGCCGCGACGGAAACCGCGGGCGGCTCCGCGCCCCATTCGCACGGCCTGTCTTCGGGCAAGGTTGGACAGGGCTCTTCTAAAGTGAAAATCGGGTGATCGTATGTCGGAGTGCCTTAACAACCTTAAAAATTACCTCGGCGATGAGTTGAAATCTAAACTCGGCGACGTGCTCAAGGACGCGACCGACAGTTCGCCGATGGGTCTCGCTCAGAAAGCGCTCGGCCAGGCGCAGAAACTCCAAGATACAAAATCCGTCGTGTCGCAGGGCATACAGTCTTTTAAACAGCGGGTCGGACTTCCCGGTGGCCGTCTCGATGGCCTCGGCGGTCTCAATCTCGGGGAAATCAAACAGAAAGCTGAGGCGCTCAAAGCCAAGGCGCAGGAAGTGCAAAACAAAATCGCGGAGTTTCAGTCACAATTCCCCGGATGCGCGCTCGACCCGGATATCATGGAAACGATCAACACGGTCGCATCCATCGACACGAACCTCGATCCCATGAGCATGATCGACACGTCGAAATTGGACGGCGAAATCGCCGATGCGCAATCGAAGATCGAGGAAGCAACAGATATGCAGTCGCAGTCGGCGCGGCTTCAGGATATGTTTGGGGTGTCGTTATGAATCTTGGATATCGGGGCATTTCTTTTCCGTTCCGTTTCAACGGCCTCGGGTCGGTAGCTTCAAGCACGGTTGAAACGGGCAATCCGGCGCACATCCTTGAAAGCATCCGACAGATCATAGGCACGCGCCGGAGCGAGCGCGTCATGCGGCCTGAGTTCGGAGCGGACGCGGACAATCTGGTTTTTTCGCCGCAGTCCAATTCCGGCATCCGGATCGCCGCACACAATATCGGCCAGCAGATACTCCGGTGGGAAAAGCGCGTCGATCTTCAGAAAGTTGAAATCACCCGTATCGAAGACCTCGAAGCCGAAATAAATCTCAACGTCCAAATCAAGGTCACACGTGAGACCGAGGAAATGAAAATACCGATGAAGAAGGAAGATTAATCATGCCGGAACTCGACGTCAGCCGTCTAGTCAATTTCTCGAAGCAGATCGACTACACCAGTCTGGACTGGCTTTCGTTTCTATCCGACATGGTGGATAAGATTCCGCAGCTCACGCCGGAATGGACGGACTACTCCGCGTCCGATCAGGGCATGGTCATCCTTGAACTTGTTTCTTTTGTACTGGACGCTCTTTCATACCGGTGCGACGTGATCGCAAACGAGGCCTACATCCAGACCGCCGTCCTGCGGAAATCCGTCCTGAACCTTGCGAAGATGATTGATTACACCCCGGCGCCCGCTGTTTCGGCGGTGACCGATCTTGTGTTCACGATAACGCAGCAGCCGATTGATTTTGTGATTCCGGCGGGCACACAGGTTTCCACCCAGCCGACCGGCGTCGAGGAAAGTTATGTGTTCGAGACGATGGACGACCTCACTATTCCGGCTGGACAGACAACCGGCACGGTCGCCGCAATCGAGGGGGAAACAAAAAAGGAAATCCTCGGAAGCAGCACGGGACTCCCCGCGCAGTTCTTTGAATTGAGTTTCAAACCTCTTTCTTATGCGCCGGACGCCACATGCTCGCTTGAAGTCTATGTGACTGAAAACGGCATCGAGGAACGATGGACGCTCGTGCCGTCGCTTCTCGACAGCAAACCGTTTGAAAAACACTGTGAAATCGAGATTGATGAAAACGACATCGTGACTGTGAACTTCGGAGACAATCAGAACGGCAAAATCCCCGCGCCGGGCATGAACAACGTCCGCGCCGTTTACCGTGTCGGCGGCGGCGCGCACGGCAATGTAGGCGCGAACAAGATCAACCGGATGGTTTCAAATATCTCTGAAGTGTCGTCTGTGACGAATCCGGCTCAGGCAATGGGCGGCGTGGACCGCGAGACGGTTGAGAGTATCAAGCGCATGGCTCCGAGAATGCTGCGAACGCTCTGGCGCGCCGTGACCGCCGAGGATTACAAAACACTCGCCGAAGTCCTACCGGGAGTTGCTAAAGCCACGGTTCTGTGCGCCCCGCCCGGGCAAGCGGCGTACTGGGGACAGGTGAATCTTTACATCGCCCCCGAAGGCGGCGGACTTCCGACAGAGGAACTCAAAAAGATGGTTGAGGAATATTTCGCCGACCGCGAAATGCTGACGGCGACGACTGTCGTGTTCGATCCAGTGTATGTTCCGGTGAATGTCTCTCTCGAAGTCGCCGTGAAAGAGAACTACATGCGGCTCGATATCGAGAACGCCGTTCGTAAAGCCGTGCAGGACTTCTTCAATTTCCCGAACGTGGACTTCGGGCAGTGTGTGTTTATGAGCGATCTCGTCGCCGCCGTGGATGCTATCGAGGGTGTGCGGTATGTGAATCTGTCGGTTCTTTCACGCGACGTGACCGGCGTCGGGAACGTCATTATCTCCGCGAATGAAATCCCGCAGCTCGGAGCGCTTTCAATTGACACTTTTGGGGGCATAGAAGAATCGTAAACAGGTAAAAACGAGTCCGGCAGTATTGAAACTTCGAGCCCGGTAACCAGCCCGGCCGCATCGAGGTCAAGCCCGGTGGTCACGCGAGAAATCGTGGATTGCCGGGCTTTTTATTTTGCCCACTTTTACCGGAGGTGACACTCAATGGACGACATCGGATGGGGTCTTGACCCGTGGGGAATGGAAGCGTGGGGCTCACCGCTCCAGGACTTCCCCGGTCTCGAGGAAATCGAAATTGAAAAAGTCGACGGGGTCGTTGAAAGCCCAGGGATTTTCTTTTTTGAAATTAGCGACTGAAAAACAACCACAAGGAGGCTGATTTTATGGCATTCACATTCACAGATTTGCTTCACCTGGCCATGCCCGCGAGGGGCGACAAGAACTGGGACGCGGACGTAAACCGCGCTCTTCGCACCATCGACAATGCGCTCGGAGACCTCGGCGCGAGGCCGCGCCATTTCGACAAGCGCGTGGTGAATCCCGGCGCGGTCTCGGCCACCGGCAGGGACGTTTCCGTCACCGGCGTGGAAGCCGTCGTGGGACAGGCGAAGACGGCCCTGGACGGCGGCGCGGCGACCGTTCCGGCCAACACGACCCGGAAACCGCGAATGGACTCCCTGTCCATCGATCCCGCCGCGCCGAGCACGCTGGTTCTCACCCAGGGCGATCCCGCGGAAATACTCGACGTGTTCCGCGTGGAAAAGTTGTTCGACAAGAACAACACGAACCTCGGCGATTTAATTCCCGATGGGGGCGTCGCGCCGATTATCGGGCTGTTCGAGGACCCGGTCAACGACAGGCTGGTAGCCATGATCATGCGCATGAACAGGTTCGACCAGCCGCCCGATCCGCCGATCCTGTGCGAGTTCGATCCCGAAACCGGGCTATTCACCAATCTGAACGTCACGTTCCGGGTGTCATCGGCGTTCCAGCAGGACGTCGGCTCATTGAACTTCGTGTTGCCTCTCGGCTGCATCGCGCCGGACGCGGCGGGCACGGACGTGAGCTACTTCTTTCTTTCCCTGCTCGGAATCGACGACAGCCCCATGGGCGTGAGCCTGTGCGAGTTCGATTCCACCGGGCTTCTCGTCAGGATGTACGGCCTCGCCAACGCGGACGGAAATTATTTCCCCGCGCTTCCTTTCAACATGCGGTACACGGGCCGTGGAGCGTCGGATGAAAGGTTGTTCGAGTCTCACCTGTGGCCGCTCTCCGTGAAAATGCCCATGGCGAAACCCTTCATGGCGGACCTCAAAATCCCGTCGCCCGCAGCCAACATAAAAATGCTCGGGCAGGACATCATTTTCGGTTCCGTGAGCGCGAAGGCCGTGGAGATGGAACTCGATTCCATCCAGTGCCTCGACGCGCGCGGCGACCGGCTTCTCATGCCCGGCGGCGGCCTTTCGGAGTCCGGCATTCTTGTCGGCGGCACGTTCGACTGGAACGGACAGATTCATTCCCTCGTAAAGGGCGGTGACCGGAACAGCGCCCCATGGAACAGCGTCCAGGGCGAAATGGACAACAAGAATAATTTCAATCCGTTCCTGCTTTTCCCGGAGATTCTGAAAAACACATATCTCTGGGACATGAACACCGCGCCGGTCGCGCCATCTTTCTCTTCGCCGGTGACACCGGCAAACACCGTGCAGTTCGCCATGTCCGGCCCGGTCAACAACAGCCGCGTCTATTTCAACAACGTCCAGATCAACAGCGCCCGGCTCATCATCAACAGCGGCACCATGAGCGGCTACAAAAAGCCGCCTGTCGGCAAATCCATCGTGGTTCATATAAAGACCCGCGACGGACTGGACTGCTGGTGGGAAAACGCGGTCGAGGATTTCGGAAGCAACGAGGTCGGCGTCACGCTGGACAACGCGCACGTGTTCAGAGGCGCGCCGCCGTCGGATTATAACCAGCTTAACTGGAATACCGATGGACGGGTAATCCGCATCGGCGTCCGGACAAACAACGGAAACGACTACGAGGAGCGCGCGTGCAATCTCACAGGCGTCAACGACAACGACATCGGAAAACCCGTCCGGTGCGTGTATGACGACGGCTCGCAACACTTCGAGTTCATTTCCTACATCTGCGCCGCAGGAGAAAAGAGAAAGATTTACGCGGGCACGGATAATCTCGGCGACGACTGGCTCGGGCCGATTTACCGCGAAGCGAACCGGGGCGACATCCATATCGGCTGGAACGTGCTCGATTCAAACAACGCGGAATCCTGGCCGAAGAGTTCCATACTGACGCCCCTCGTCCGGCAGCAGGACACGGATTTTATCACACTCTCTCAGTGGAACCACAATCCGTCGCCCACAAGGGATGTCACGTACACCAAGGGCGGCGCGACGGGCACATGGCTCGATCCGAACGCCGGAACAAACGGCGAGACGTACCGGCTGGATGACACAACGCTCGTTTCGTCTTCCGGCCTTCCCCAGAAGTCCGGCGGAGGCACGGATTACGGCTCGCTCGATCCGAACTGCTTCTCCTGCGACCTTGGGCATGACGAACCCATGCTCACCGTCGATGTGCTCACCGATCCGTCCAATCTCACCGTGGAACTTATTCCATATATTCCGCCGCTCGTGGAAAAAACGCGGCTGGATATTCCTTCGATCATCGGCATTTCCGCGGGCGTCGCGCGGCACAACGGCGGGCATTACGCATTCGGCCTGACGTTCGCCGGGTTCCCCGCGGGCGTCGTCATGGAATTCTCCCCGTTCGCAGAACCGGTCGCGCCGGATACTCCCGCGAATCAGATCAAGGTCGGCGAGGTGCTTGTTCCGCCGGACGAGGAGTCGCCGGACATCCTTCCCGAAAACGTCCGCGTCGAGCCGGATTACTCGGATGCGACCGTGTCCCGCGCGGACCAGTTCGTGTCGTTTCTCATCGCGTCATACCTGAACAACGATTTCAGGAATATCACGAATATCGCCATGAACTTCCTGCCGATTCTCGCAAACATGAAATGAGGACACCGCGTTGAAGGCTGAACTCGACAGGGAAAACCATGTTGTTCTGTCCTGGACAAACCCGTCCGGGGCGGCGCGTTCCGTTCTCGTCCGAAAGACGCGGGATTATCCCCGCAACGTCCAGGACGGGATTGTTGTTATCGATGCCGCCCCGGCGGTGGAGTCCTGCGCGGACGCATCTCCGGCGAACGGGCATTTCAACTATTACCGCGTGTTCTTTCAGGATGCTGCCGGCGCGTGGATGGATGTTCCTGTGGAAGACGACCGCACGCGCATCCGGTGTGAGGCGTCATTCGATTACCACGGCAAACTGTACGGCAATCTCCCCGAACTCTACGAGCGGAACGACGAGAATGACGAACTGCGCCGGTTCCTCGGCATCATCGCTTGGGAACTGGAGAAGTTCCGGGCGGGTCAGTCCGGACTGAATGACATCTCGAACGTGAATGAAGTCCGCGACGACCTGCTCGAGCATCTCGCATGGAACGTAGGCTGGCTTCTGAACCGCGAGTTGCCGGTGCTGCGCCAGCGGGCCGAGATCAAACGCGCCGTCGCCATCTACCGAAAGAAAGGCACGCGCCGTGGGCTGATCGATCTCATTCAGGGGATCATGAACTGGGACATGGAGGTCATAAAGTTCAATCGCAACATCCTGATGACCGGTCACCCCGACAGCACGACGCTCAGGGTGAGCGATCCGAACGTCACGATGAACATGGATACTGCGGCGGATACGGCGGACTACATTCTCGGGGGCGATAAATCCCCGGACAGAATCCGTATCAAGATCAAGGCGACCTACGACTTCCACATGTTCGAGAAGGTCCGGAACAAGCTTTTCCGCATCCTTCGTTTCTGGGTGCCCGCGTGCATGGCGGTCATTCTGGAGCTTGCCACCTACAACGAGGAATCCGGATGCATCGAGGACTGGCGACCGCCGCAGGCGGACCTTCTATCGAACAACTGGCTTCTCACGAACGCATACACGGGAAGTGAATGGCAAATACTCTCTGAAAGGACAACCAACAATCTCTTATGGCGAACAATGTCACTTACATCCCTTTGAAAACGGCATTCACGATTGAAGGCCGATTCATCGACATCGCGCATTACCTCGATGGCCGCTCGGAAGTCATCCGTGAGGGACACAACATCGTCACGGATACGGGACTCGGCCTCGTCGTAGGCGCTCTCGGCAATCTGACGAACGGAATCACTCACTGGGAGGTAGGAAGCGGCGATCCGGCATGGGATACCAACCCGGTTGAGGCGCAGCCCGATGTCGCCGATCTCATTGATCCTGTTTTCATAAAGCCGGTCACGGTCTCCTACTGGGACGCTGCGAACAATCGCTTCTCGCCGACGCCGACCGACACGATTGACGTGCGGGTCGTATTCATGGCCGAGGAGGCGAACGCGCCGCTGCGGGAGTTCGGGCTTGTCGGTCCCGATCCGGAGAACGTCCTCTTCAATTACGTGATCCACGAGCGCATTTCAAAGTCCGAGAACTTCAATCTCGAGCGCATCATGCGGATCACCGTGCGGCGCACACAGCAATGAAAGGAGTGAACGCTTTGAATAAAAGAAAAATCCGTCATCTCATCGTCCACCATTCCGTGAGTTCGTGGGGCGACGGCTCCGTAATCACGGAATGGCATATGGCTCCGAAACCGAAAGGTAACGGCTGGAAGGCCCCGGGCTATCACGCCGTTGTTTGCAACGGCTACCCCAACTACAGCGCATGGAACAAACGAAAACCCATTCCCGCCGCGGACGGGCGCGTCGACCGGATATGGCAGGAGGACAAATCATCGAACGGCTGCAAATACGCGAACGCGGACGCGCTCCATGTCTGTCTCATCGGCGATTTCGACAAGGATACGCCGACAGAGCACCAGATGGAAAAGCTCACCGACCTTCTGGCGTTCTGGTGCAGAAAGTACGGTCTCGATCCGCGCACGGCCATCTTCGGCCACGGCGAGATGCAACGGCGCATCGGCAAGGAAGGCTACAGCAAAACCTGCCCAGGCAAAAACGTGAGCATGAATGCCGTGCGCTCCGCCGTCGCAGAGGAACTCGCGCCGCAGGAGGTGAAGAAATGACCGTATCCCGCGATCAGTTTGACGAAACGAAAAACTGGACGGAGCCGCAATGGCAGGAAGGCGTCCCCGTTATGGATGCCGATCTGAACCTCGCCATGAAGATCGGCAAAACAGGTCTGCGCCGGGCGGTGTGTGATTTTCTGGGGAACGGTTCGGCGAACGATGGCTTCAAACTCTCCGGTCTGACGACCAACCCGACAATCCACGCCGGAGACATCTGGGTGGCGGGCCTCAAAATCGAACTGCCCGAAGACATGCAGGCGTCCGCGCAGCCAAACGCGCCGGTTACGTTTCCATCCGGCAACGGAATCTGGTACCTCGACATCGTCGAGCGGTTGCTCACAAACGCTGACGACCCGGCGATCCGGGACTACCGGCTCCCCGCGAACGTGGAAACGCCGATCAAGGTGTGGAAAACGGACTGGACTCTCCGGAAAGTCCTCGGCGCGTCGCTTCCGACACCAGAACCCGATCATTACCATCTCGGCATCGCGCTCGAGGCGGGCGACGTCCTCACGGACATCCGCAACACGGGGATGATTCTCGCCGGAGCGGACACGGGATACCAGAACCGCACGGGCGGCAGGCCCGGAAGCGGTCACCGCCACCGCGACGAGGACGTGGATGTCTCGAACCCGAACTATACCGGAGACACCCTCGAGGAAGTTCTGAATGAAATCGACTCCCGAATCGAGACCGTTGAAGGGGATGTCGGCGTGGTCGCGCACCATGCGGCGACGCACGGCGCAGGCGGTTCGGACCCGGTGAACATTGCAAACCTGCCCGGGCAATGCACACAACCGCAGGTTTCCCCGGCGCATTCCGGGCTGCACACCGCGCCGTTCAACGGCGGACTGCCTATTTCGCCGGACGTAAATGGCAACGCCTCTCTCGGCGCGCATCTCACGGACGCATCCATTCACCGCAGAAACCACAACGACCTTCTTTCCATGCAGGGCGGCACGGCAACGGAGCGGTATCATCTCGCCCTCGATCTCTACAACGCCGCAACCGGCGCGGCGGGCGCGAATGCCGCCAACCCGTTCGCCACAGTCGGCGACCTCTCCGGTGTTGCGGCCAAGTTCGCGGGACCCGTACAGACCGTCCAAGAATTGCGCAACGTCGCCCCCGCCGACCGCTCGGACAAACAGGTCCGGCTCGTCGAGGACAAAGGTTCTCTGTACCGCTTTGACGAGACCGGCACGGGAACGGACGACGGCGACGGCATCATCGCCCCGTCTTCCGGCTCCGGGCGCTGGTTCAAGATGTCCTCTGCGGTTCCCGACCTCTCGACAGTGCTCGCAAAAGGAAACAGCGCGGGCAACAAGCGCATTACCGGGCTTCTTAATCCGCAGGCTGGCGCCGACGCGGCGACCATGGACTGGGTGCTCGGCAAAATCGGCGCTGGCGGCGGCACGGCTCAGGCCGCATGGATCGTCATGGACCCGACCGGCGCGCCGGGCACCTATTCGGATTTGCAGCAGGCAATCAATGCGCTCGGCAGCAGCGGCGGCATCGTCTGGGTCAAGCCGGGTACATACACACTTAGTTCACACGTCACAATGAAGCACAACACCATCCTCTACGGGCTCGGCTCGATGGAGGAAGGCATCCCGGATGTCATGCCGACGTTCGTTCCCGCTGCCGGATTCACCGACTACTGCATGGTCCAGGCGTCGCCGGGAAACAAGTTCCTGAACCTCTGGATCAAAGTGCCGATAAACGGCATCGGCATCAGCCCGTACCGCTACTACGGCTCCCGGCTCGACGTGGACGGCTGTTTCATCGAAAGTGCCACGACGGACTTCGGAACCAACCTCACAGCCCGCACCATCGGCATCGGCGGCGACTGGGGGCTCTGGGGACAGGAGATCATGAACGGCAAAATCCGCAACTGCGTGTTCCGGCGGCTGCGGCACGGCATCTACTGCGAACTGAATAACAACACGGTCATCGAATACAACCGGTTCCAGGGCGCGGGCAGTTTCAGGTATGAACTCGATTCGATTATCTATTCGTCGATCAATCAGGGCTGGGACCAGTTCCGCGCAACCACCGCCGCGGTCAACGCCGGGCTGATCGCCGAAGGATTTTCAGTTGGATTCAACAACGGCACAAACACCGAGTACAAAAAAATCGAGAGCATGGTGTACGACAGCACATACGGATTCTGGCTCTGCACCGTGAACGGCACGTTCCAGTACGGTTACTCCGGCGCGGCGGGCCAGAGCTTCTACTGTCAGCCGTCGTCCTCTGGCATAACCGCGGGGGACAACACCTACGAGACGTTCATCTGCTTCAATTACTTCGACGGCGGCGGGAACAACTATCTCGACATCAATGCCGTGAGAGACCAGGGCACGGATATCGGGTTGCTGAACGCCTACATCATCGGCAATACGTCCAGCACGTGGGCCGTCAGCACCGAAAAGCCGACCATCAAGCTCCAGACCAGCCCGTACTCGTTCTCCGGTGGCGACATCCTGTTTATCAACAACACTTTTCCGGGCCGGATATTCATCGACGGGGACGACGACGTGATGTTCATCGCGGCGGGCAACAACATCGGCTCCATCGACGCTACCGCATATGTGGGCCGAGTGATTTTCTGTAACAACCTGTGCCATGGGGACGCGAAACTCATGAATGCCGCGACGGTCAACGGCAACTACGTTCTGGGCGCTCTTCAGGTCATCAGCGGCACCACGGAAAAGACGCTGGCAGTCGGCAATTATGTCGAAAACGGCATGACGCTCGCCGGTGATTACAGCGTCGCGGCCAATAACGTCATCGAAAATGGCGGGTTGAGCGTGGGCGGCAAGGGATCACGTGCATCGGGGAATTCCGTGCGGGGCACTCTGACGCTCGGCTTCTGGGGTTCCGCTACCGGCAATGTCATCCGCACGACACAACAGGTGGCCATCAGCGCCATCGTGCCTCGGGCGCAGATCGCGGGAAACGCCTGCATCGATGAGTTCAACATCCACTCCGACACCGGCAGCCAGAGATTCTACGCGACCGGCACATCCTGCACGTTCTATACGGCTGGCGACGTGGATAACTTTCAGCCCGGTTACTGCGTCACGTTCCAGAGCAGCAAAGACATCGAGACGAGGATGATCACCGGCGTGTCCGGCAACACCATCTCGTGGGCCGATGCGCTGAATTCCTCTTACGGCGGGTCATCCAACCAGGCATGGGCGTACACGAATCTGGCGCACATCGACGGTGTGTCCTCTCTCTCGGTTGTCACCGGCAACTTCGTGTGCGGCGACATCAACGTCACGGGCGGCGTGAACCTGTCCTGCACATTCGTGGGCTCGTCATGCGTTGTGAACGGCAACCGCGTCCTCGGCATGATGGTCACCACGGCCGCCGCGAAAAAGAACGCGGTTATTGGAAACATCTTCACGAACTCAAAGGCCGTGCAGCCCGGCTGGCCCAAGGTTTATCCCTTTGTCGGCAATCCCGACAACACAAATGAAATCGCGCACAACATCATCAACGGCTCCGTGATCTGAGCCGGAAGGAGGTTTGAATATGCAGACAGTTGAAGGTTCGTTTTTTGCCGTCTTCAACGCGGATACCGGTGACTACGATGTCGGCATTCCGAAAATAGCGGTGACCGATCCCGAGGACGGACAGGAGAAAGTATTCGGCGACACGGGAGGGCTGTTCTGTCCGTTCCGCGAGTCCGGGTTCCAGTTCCCGCTTCTCGCGCCGGACGCGCAGAGAAAGGTGGCGAAGCCGCCAGCCATGCGCAGTCGTATGGTCTCCGGCAAGAAACCGATCTACGCGCACGCGATGATCCTCGACCGAGGCGGTCCCGTGTGGAACGACACCATCGTGTGCCGCGACCTGATCGTCACGGAGCTTACCGCAGAGGAGTGTCTCGGCTTCCTTCACAAAGTTCCCACGCGGCTCCTGCAAAGCTACCGCATCGTGGAATCGGTCATTGTCCTGGCGCCGCCCGCCGCGTGGGGCGAAGACTACACGGTTTGCGAGATCGGAGGTGAATAACCAGTGGAAAATAATTTGATCGTGCAGTTGGGAAGCGTGCTGTTGACGCTCGTCATCTCACTCTTCGGCATCTTCCGCGGGCTGGTGCCGAAAATTCTGGAATCGTTCGAGAAACGCCTCGCGGATAAGGATTCTGTTCTCGCGCAGCAGAATACCGCGCTCGACGAGGTGTGCAAGGAGCGGAAGTCGCTTACAGACAATTTTCTCAAGTCATTGAACGACGTGGTCGTTCAGAATTCAACTTCAATGACGGCTCTTACGCAGACGCTTTCCGAGTTTCGCAAGCAGATGCACGACGACCATGCTGTGCAACATGAAAACCACCGCGACATTTTGTCTCTCTTGCAGGAGAAGAAACCGAAGTCCCGCGCCGCCGCAGGCTCGCGGAAATCATAAATCCGGGCATCGCCCGAAAGAAAGAGGAGGCATTTTATGAACTTATCGTTCGAGCAGTTGTTCCAAATCGTCACAGCGCTCGTGCCGCTGATTGTGGCTGTGATCGGAATTCTGATGAAGCTCAGTCACGAAGATCGTGAGGAATTAAGTCACGCCGCCGACTCCGCGCTCAAACGTCTCACCGCCGGCGAGATAGATTCCACGCACGCGAAGGAACTCATTCTCGCCACAGGTCTCATTTCGGAGAAAAAGGTGGACAAGGTCGTCGCGGCTGTGGACGCGGTAAACAGCAAAGTCACCATTCGTAAGAAAAAAGGCGAACCCCTCGAAATCTTCACGGACAAACTTATTCCCGGCGTCGGCGTGACTGTGGACACAACCGGCGAGGTGAAGATCGAGCCGACCACTCTTACGGCCAAAGTCGGCCACAAGATCGGGAAGTGGCTCAAGAAACAATTCTGATTTGACTGAAGTCTCGACGGAAATCATTCGGGGGTCGGCGTAGGTTTGCCGGTCCCCGTTTATTTTGCATTCCTATGTTTTCCTCTGTTTTTTTGCAGCCTTTACAGCCTCCGACCATGAACCGAAATGGCGATTTGCCGCGCCATATAAAGCCCCGTTGTCCGATTTCACAGCCTCGCTGTTAATCGCTTTGCCCTGTCGCATTCTGTCTTGAATGGTTTTTACAATTACATCCTTGTTCCAACGGCGCTTTTTGCGATGCTTCTCGTAGTTTATACACGCGGCTTCAACGGCCTTTTCCCACGTTCCGAAGATACGACTTGCCCCTCTGACAAGTCCGCCGTCGTCCTGGTGGACAGCACTGACGTTTATTTTTCTCCCTTCTTTGAGCCGGTTTCTTATAAACATTTTTACTTTTCTCTCATCCCATTGTCTGATCTTTCGGTAATCATCATAGTTTGTAATCCCCGCAGCGCGAACGGCTTTTTCCCATCCTCCGAAAAAACGAACGGCCCACCAAAACAATCTACCGTGCTCCGCCGCGACTTTTCTGGAGATCAGGTCAGCGTCGCTTGCCTGCAATTGTTTGATGTTTTTCAACACACGTTCTTTTGTCCAAATCGGAATAAGGGTAATTTTCTCATAATCGATACCCGCCGCTTCAATCGCGCTTTTCCAATTTCCGAAGTGCTTTGTTCCCGCGTTCATTAATCCCATATCTTCTTCTCTTATTGCTTTCATATTGAGGTTTTTACCTTCTTTGTATCTCTTCCTTATGGCTTCCTTCACTTTTTCCCTGTTCCATTTACGCCCCGGTTCGGGGGCATGCTTTTCATAGTCAAATCCCGCCGCTTCGACCGCCTCTGTCCATGTGCCGAAATAAAGCCTCGCGGCCTGGTGCAATTTATTGTCATCACGCTGTACCGATAGGCTGTTGATAGCCTTTTCCTGAGAGGCCCGCTTCCTTATGGCACTGATTACTTTTTCCGCGCTCCATACAATGTGGGGTAAATGAGATTCGTAGTCTATCCCGGCGGCAAGCACCGCATTTTTCCATGAGCCGAACCATAATTGCGCCGCCCAGAACAATTTACTGTGTTTTTCTTTCACCCGTCCGGCGCATAGATTCTCTCCCCTGGATTCCAAAAGACATATTTCCCTTTTAATCCTTCTTTCAGACCATGCCTGCGTCATGCGAATTCTGTTGTAGTCATAACCCGCAGCTTCGACCGCCGCCTGCCACGTGCCAAAATGCCCCCTGGCAGCTCCTACTAACCCGTGGTCTTCTCTTTCAACTTCTTTGTACCACAGTCCTTTCTTTTCCCGTTTCCGTTCTTTTATAGCCTCCACGACCTTCTTCTTATTCCATTTTTTCTTTGCGGGATAATTGAGCGGAATACCGTTATCCTCGAATGCCCCGGGCCAACTACCATAGTAACGTTGAACCGCATGTACCAACCCAGGATCGTATTCAGCCACGCTTTTTTGTCTTAAGTCGGCTCCTCGTTTGTATAACGCCCACAACGCCGCTTTTACCGCCGTCTTGTTCCATGTTCTCTGGTGCGGCTTTCTCATGAAATAAACCTTGCGAGCGCCTTCCGGTGAATCTTCACAAACACAATCCCATTTATAAGAAATGATATTTCATTTTGTGGAAACACTTCAAGCTCGAAGACATAACGTGCTGAGGTTTGAGAAAAGCATTTCCGCGTCGCCGAAAGACTTTTTTAATTCAGCTTGACTTTAAAAAGATGTCATCGCTTAATCTGATCGCTTGGCTTCAGGCCGGGCACATCTGATGTGATTCGGGATGTTTTCAGATGTGATAAAAACAGGCCGGAATCAGATGGTAAAACGAAATTTGAAATCAGTCTTGGGAACATCGCCCCGGAGGCAGCCGAGGGACGCGCGGACTGAAATGAGAGGGGGAAAGACCACGGACAAGAACAATGAAAACAGGATCACGGTGGCCGGGTACGTCCGCGTTCTGTGGGACGAAATCGTCGGGACAGCCGAACAGCAGATGGAGCGCATCAGGGACTTCGCCGCGGCGCACAACATGGATGTCGTCCGTTTTTACACGGATGACGCCGTGGAGACCACGAGCACGGGCGAATACGCCTGTGAGCAATTTGAAAGGATGCTGAGCGAAATCGAGGGCGGCTCGGCCGATTTTCAGTTGGTTCTCATCCAGGACAGGAGCCGCTGGGGCGTTTCACCCGACGGCGACGACGGCGAATACCTTGAATACATCTGTCGCCGCTCCGGCGTAGACGTCCTTTTCTGCTCGGGCGGCACAACGCGCAACAGGGATTATTACCCTACCGCCGAAGAGCAGTTGATGAGATTCGGAAGGCCCGCCGAAGAAGAACAACCCGCTGTGCGCGCCGCGATGTACGTCCGGATGTCCACCGAGCACCAGCAGTATTCGACGGAAAATCAGATGGACAGGATGAAGGAATACGCCGCCGAGCGCAACATGGAAATCGCGCACGTCTATTCCGATGAGGGGAAAAGCGGGCTTCGCATCGAGGGGCGCGACGCGCTCAAGCAGCTCATTCTCGACGTGGAAAACGGCAAGGCGGATTTCGACGTCATCCTCGTTTATGACGTCAGCCGGTGGGGGCGTTTTCAGGACGCCGACGAGAGTGGCTATTACGAATACCTGTGCCGCAAAGCCGGAATCCGCGTGATTTATTGCGCCGAACAGTTCACGAACGACGGCAGTCCCGTCGCCACGATAGTCAAAGGCGTCAAACGCGCCATGGCCGGGGAATACAGCCGCGAACTGTCGGAAAAGGTGTTCGACGGCCAGTGCCGCCTGATCCGGATGGGGTACCGTCAGGGCGGGCCCGCGGGCTACGGGCTGCGGCGGCTTCTGATTGATCAAACGGGCAAACCAAAGACCGAACTCGCCATCGGCGAGATGAAAAGCATCCAGACCGACCGCGTTATCCTCGTGCCGGGGCCCGACGGGGAAGTCGAAACCGTCAGGTGGATATACCGCCAGTTCGTGGAAGCCGGAAAATTTGAACGTGAAATTGCGGACATGCTCAACGCCCGGGGAATCAAGACGGATTTCGGAAGGAAATGGACCCGCGGCTCGGTGCAGCAGGTACTCACGAATGAAAAGTACATCGGAAACAACGTCTACAACCGGATCAGTTTCAAGCTAAAGATGATCCGGATAAAGAATCCCCCCGATCTGTGGGTGCGGGCGGACGGGGTCTTCAACTCGATTGTGGAACCGAGCCTTTTCTATCAGGCGCAGGGAATTATCACGGAGCGGGCGCGGAAATTCACCAATGAGGAACTCATAGAAAAACTCAAGGCGCTGTACAACAAGAACGGTTATCTTTCGGGTATCATCATAGACGAATGCGAGGATTTGCCCGGCAGCTCGGTATTTCAGCGCCGGTTCGGCAGCCTTATCCGCGCGTACCGGCTTGTCGGATACGAGCCCGACCGCGACTACGCCTACATAGAAATCAACCGGTACCTGCGCCGCCTGCACCCGAAAGTGGTGGACAACATAGTCGGCCAGATGCGGGACCTGGGCGGAAGCGTGGAACGGGATGCAAACACCGACCTCGTGCGGGTGAACGCCGAGTTCACAGCCTCGCTCGTCATCTCGCGCTGTCTGCGAACCGACGCGGGTTCATACCGGTGGAACATCCGTATGGACGCCGGGCTGGCGCCGGATATCACGGTGGCCGCGCGGATGGACGGCGCGAACCGCCGCGTGCTCGATTATTATCTCCTCCCCACCATTGACATGGCGGAACCGAAAATCAGACTGGCCGAGGACAACGGCATCTACCTCGATATTTACCGCTTCGACGACCTTGAATACCTGTTCGGCATGGCGAAGCGGGCGAAACTGAAGGAGGCCGTATGAAAGAAGATGAACCGAAGATAGAAATGATCCCAGTGGATAAAATCCGCATCATCAATCCGCGGGTGAGAGGCAAGAAGAAGTTCGACGAGATCATCGCCAGCATATCGGAAGTCGGACTGAAACGCCCCATCAAGGTGAGCCGCCGACCGGAGAACAAAGACGACGACGGCTATGACCTCGTCTGCGGCCAGGGGCGGCTCGAGGCGAGCATCTTTCTCGGGGACAAAGAAGTGCCCGCAATCGTCACCACGGTGTCGCGTGAGGAGCGGCTGCTCATGAGCCTCGTCGAAAACATCGCCCGTCGCAATCCCACAACTATGGAGCATGTAAAACAAATCGCGTATCTCAGGGATGAAGGCGGATACAGCGCGTCGCAGATAGCGAAAAAGATCGGCATGGGGAAATCTCATGTGATCGGGCTGCTTCAACTCCACGATCACGGGGAATCGAGGCTGCTCAAAGAGGTGGAATGGGGCCGCATCTCGTTGCATGTCGCGGTGCTGATTGCGTCCGCCCAAGACGAGGAAGTGCAGAAAGCGCTCACGGAAGCCTTCGAGAAAAAGGAAATCAAGGCGAAAGATGTGATCCGCGCGAAGAGGGCTTTGGAGAGAAGAAAATTATTCGGAAAATCCTTCTCGTCTCCGAGGCTCGGGAAAAAGAAAAAGAAGCCGACATCAGAGGATGTGATTCGGGCTTACAATCAGGAAGCGCAAAAACAACGGCACCTGCTCAAAAAAGCAAAACTGTGTGAAACGCGGCTTGTTTTCGTTACGAATGCGCTCCACATGCTTCTTAAAAACGAGAATTTCGTAAATCTTCTCCGGGCGGAAAAGCTGGACACACTGCCTCAATATATCGAGAAAAAAATGGGAAGGTGATGCCGGATGGGAAAAATTGGATTTGAAATGGAGGGGAAAAAGATTCCCCTCGACCGGATAATCCCCATCAAACAAGTAAGCAGCCAGATACGCGGCAGCACGAAGTACAGGACGATAAAGGCCTCGATTCAGGAGGTCGGAATAATCGAGCCGCCTGTCGTCAGCCGCATGAAAAAAGAAAGCGGCGAGCCCCAGCGGTACATACTCCTTGACGGGCACGTGAGGATCGATGTTCTCAAAGAGCTCGGCCACACCGAGGTCTTTTGCCTCATATCCACCGACGACGAACCCCACACGTACAATTACAGCGTCAATCGGATTTCCCCGATTCAGGAGCATTTCATGATGATTCGGGCAATCGAAAACGGCGTGAGCGAAGAGACAATCGCCCGCTCTTTGTGCGTGGACATGGCCTTCATCCGCCAGAAGAGGAACATGCTCGACGGCATCTGTCCCGAGGCCGTGGAACTGCTCAAGGAAAAGATGATCGCGCCGGCGACTCTGCGGCTCTTTAAAAAAGTCAAACCCATCCGTCAGATCGAAATGGCCGAGATGATGAACATGGTGGGCAATTTCTCAAGACCGTATGCCATGGCGCTGATCGCTTCCACGCGGAAAGACCTGTTCCTGGACGCCGAATACAAAAAGGAAAGCACCGGGGTAAAGCCCGAGGACATCGCCCGCATGGAGCGCGAAATGGAAGTGCTGGAGAAAGACATAAAACTTGTCGAGGAATCCTACGGTAAAAATGTTCTCAATCTCGTCCTGGCGCGGGGCTATCTCGCAAAACTGCTCGATAACGCTAAAGTCGTCCGGTTCTTGTCAAATAAATACGCTGATATTCTCGACGAGTTTCAGAAGATCGTTGAAGCAACGTCTCTGGAGACGTGAAACGCCGCCGCCGGAAAAACTTGACTTCATTTTGATGTGGCCGCTGAATATCGGGGATGCCGGGCCGGGAGAAAATGACACCATGAGAATCCGCGTCAAGTTCGGAAGGAACATCTATCAAAACGAATTTACCTGCTCGCACTGCGGCCGGAAATTCAGCGGCGGCGGTCTGTTTTTAAGAATCGAATATTCCGGCTCTATTGTGGATATACCGCTCTGCTCCGCATGTGTTGAAGAAACCGCGCTCTTCGAGGGATGCATCGCGCTCGACCGGCATCGCGTGGCTCATCCGATTGGGCGCGCTTGATTGTGGGAGGTACGATCAGATGACGGAAGATGACGAAGATTTGGGCGCAAGGATCGAATCTGGGAACTTCCTTTCCGTGACGGTTGAGTTCCGGCTCCGGGGCCTTCTGACGACGGATGAGATGAACGACGCGTTCCTCATGGAACGGGCCGAATGGGTCAGATACATGAGGGAAAAAGCCGGTCTCGAGCCGAAGCCGGGAAAAGAGAATGTTGAGCCGGTGAAAAAACGCCGAAAACAACCGCGATACGTTTAAGATATGCTAAAATAGGCTATAATAGCGATTAAGATTGTAATTCTCCGTTATTCTAATTATTTCAACATCTTTCTTTCAAAATCGGCTTGACTTAACCCGCCCCCGGCTTAACCTGTGTGTGGAATTAAAAAACGGCGCAATCAAAGGGATTTTTGCGGAAACGGAGGCGGAAAAACATGGATTTAAAAAACATCAGATTCGGCACGGAGCTCGAGGTCATCCGGATAACGCGCGAGACTGCGGCGCGCGCCATCCAGTCGGTGGTCGGCGGCGAGGTTCGACACGTTGGCGTTCCGAGCAATTTCGACCCGTGGGAGGTCACAGACAGGCGCGGCCGCATCTGGAAGGTTGTCGCGGATGCGTCGCTCTCTTCAGTGCCCTTCAATCTGCGGGCGGAAATTGTTTCTCCGATCCTGGAATATTCGGATATTCAGGAGTTGCAGGACATTGTCCGCGCGGTGAGAGAAGCGGGAGGGAAAGCTGATGAACTTTGTGGCCAGCATGTTCACATAGATGCCGCGCCGTTTGACGCCAAGTCCCTATCGAATCTCGTAAAGATTGTTTACAAGCAGGAAGACCTGATCGTAAAAGCCCTCGATATAGCACCGCACAGGCTGGCGCGGTACACAAAAAAATTGCCCGCTGAAATCATCGAGAAAATCAACAAGACGCGACCGAGAACAAAAGACGACCTCAATCGAATCTGGTACGGATACTACAACGCGAATCCGGTGCATTATTCCCCGGAACGCTACTTTGGGTTATCGCTACATAATGTTTGGTATCGCAATACTGTCGAGTTCCGATGGTTCAAGATGCGCGGGCCGAAAGGCGGATTGCATGCCGGGCAGGTGAAAGCGTACATCCAGTTCTGTCTCGCGCTCGGCGCGAAGGCCATCAACAACCGCGCGGCGAGCAGCCGCAAACGGACGGTCAATCCCATCAGCAGCAAGTACGACTTCCGTGTATTCCTGCTCGGACTTTCGCTTTCCGGAGACGAGTTCAAAACGGCTCGTCAGCACCTGCTCGCCAACCTCGAGGGAGACAGCGCATTCAAGAACGGACGCCCGCAGACGGAACAGGCGGCGTGACGCGCGATGAACGACACAATGAAATGGAACATCACGAAGGGATTCCTGAGCGGCGTCATCATACTTCTCGAAGAGGACGACCGGCGGGGGCTGCTCGATTACGACGAGATGATGATTGAACTCAAAGAGCTTGGGGCGTACTCGCTCACACACGCGGACGTCCTCTATTCGGCGAAGGGACTGCGGCTTCTTTCCCTCGCGGCTTTTTTCGGCATGCCGTTCGCAGGCGATGAATTTGATTTCTCGCGGAACGCATGGCGACGCGACAAGTTGTCGGCTCGCTCTCTGGAATACCGGCCGACAGGCGACATCTCAAAGTGGTTTTCGGAAGGAAGTGGTAACAATGCGGATTATTCTGCGGGACGGTGAAAAGTTCAGCGGCTCGCCGCTGAAAATCGTGACCCTGATGAAAGGCTCGACGATTTTCTCGGACGTAAAAACCATCCGCGAGTACGTGGACATGGTGCTTCGCAACGCGAAGATGGTAGAGAACATCGAGCTGATGGTCAAGGGAAACACGGACGATGAACTTGCGCGGTCGCTCGTTGGCGAGCTCATCGCACACGGGCTTGCAACGGAGGTATGAGATGGAAGACCCTGTGAAAAAGGTGGTGGCTTTTATTGAGCAAGAGAATTGCTTCGCAGTGCTTGGGCAACTCCAGCGGCTCGGCGTTCTGTCAAAGGATGACATCCGAAAGGCGATGGGGATGAAGCGATCCGACTGGATTTCCTTTATGAAGAAGAAAGCCGGAATCGCCGGGCCGGACATCAATGTGGAGGGGGGTCGGAATGTCGAATAAGAAAAAACGGAAGGCGGCGCGTAAGCGTCGGGACCTGAAAAAGGATTTTAATCCGATTATCACAATCAACGAGCCTGACGAGTGTCTCTACGTCATTGCTGATTTCTCGTTGCCGGATAGCAATGTCATCCGCCGCATCATGTCGAAGCGACTGAAAGCAACCGGCAACGTTACCGCCGTAACTTATACGGGTGTCGTCGGGCCGGATCGCACCTGCCATTCGAAGAAAAACGTTCTCACAATGGAAAATGTCCCGCAGGAGAAGTTCTGGATGTCCGTTCGCCTGCTGGAACAATTGTATCGACTGCGGGGCGGCACGTCTGAAATCCGCAACTATAACGGCCTGACGGTGCGGGAAGCGGCGGAACGGATGAAGATGTTGAATAGCGCGCTTGTGTGGACTGGAGACGAGTGCGACAGGATAAATTTGTAAGGAGTGAATGGGATGTGTGGTTTGACAGGAGTGGTTCTTCAGGCGAAGCGCCGCCGGAAAACGGAACGCAATGAAATTGGTCGCGTCTTCACCGACCTTCTTCTGCTCAATCAGGCGCGCGGGAAGGATGCCGCCGGTCTCGCTATGATTCGGCGCGACGGCTCGTACTCGCTTTTCAAGCGCCCGGGTCCCGCAGAAAAGCTGATCTTGGAAGAGAAATATGCCGAGGTCATCGGGCGGCTCGATAACAAAACGACATGCATCCTTGGTCACACCCGGTTAAAGACGCGCGGCACGGAGGCGAACAGCCTGAACAACCATCCGATCAGAGCGGGAGCCGTAATAGGCGCCGCCGCGGGCACGATCCTAAACGCGGACGCCCTTTTCAGAAAATTCCGGCTGCCGAGACGTGCGGAAGTGGACAGTGAGTTCATCTTCCGGCTCGCGGACAGAAAGGAAAGCATCGAGGACTTCACGGCTTGCCTCAGGAACGTCCGTGGCGGCATGTCCGCCGTTTTCACGCGCACGTCGGCACCTGACACGGTTCTGGTCATAAAAGGCAACAAGCCGCTGACCCTGTGGTATCACAATGGCTTCCGGGCCGTTTTCTATTCGTCAGAGGAATGGCCGCTCGAGGAGGTCATCGGGAATAGCGCCGACGTGGTTCCTCTCGATGTGGCACCGTTCACCCTGTCGGTTTTCCAAACGGACGACCTGCTTGATTTTCATCAGCATGATGTCCAGTTCATTACCAGGAATTGGAGCGCACGTTCATGGATGTCTCTTTCGTATTCATCTATGGAACTTTGAGACAAGGACTCCGAAATCACGACCGCTATTGCGGCGATGCTCTCACTATCGAGCCTGCCGTTACAACGGGGCGGTTGTATCATCTTCCTTATGGTTTCCCAACGATGTTCGATGTGCCGGACGGACGTGTCTTGGGCGAAGTAATGACGTTTCCAGACATTGAAAAGACGCTCGAGACGCTTGATCACCTCGAAGGTTATCACCCGCATGGCCGATGTCATTACTTACGAATCGTAAAGCGAATTACTCTCTTGACTGAAGATCGAACCGTTCCCTCCTGGGTCTATGTCTATCCGGAAAGTCGTCTTCGAGAAATTCAGCGCGTCGGCACCTTCATTCCCCACGGCTGCTGGCGAAAATTCATGATAGCGGAAAAAATCCCGGTTTGATTTCCACTAACTATTCTCCTCGTATCGTTCCCTCTGAAAGTTATTTCTGAAGCGGTAAATCTGAATTTGGTTGTTTTTCCTATGCAACGCGCAGGTGAAAAAGTATAATCCCCTGAAGGGCGTAATCTGTTTTGCCGCCCAGACGGGTAAATGAGAAGTCGATTGTAGAGGAGTTTTTCTCGTGCGTATGGAAAGAATCAGCCTTGATGAATTTGATCGTTCTGAATTTACCTTCGATGATCTGACTTATGAGAAAATGGTGTTTTTATGGTGCTTCTGCGAATTTCCTGATTCAGTAATCGCCTATAAATGCGGTGTCCCAAAGGATAAAATATCAAGACTGAGAAGAGACAAATACAAGATAAACATGATGAACTCGTGGGAACATATCGAGAATATGTCCGGGGCCGGGACCGTTGTGACAGAGATGACGCTGAGAGAGGAGTCCAATGCGATGGTAGCCCACGTGTTCCGCAACAGCTACCTGAAAGACCTCCATGCGGGAGTCGTCGAAGAGAAATTCCTAGACCCAAAATGCAGCCGAATTACAGATGACGAAATGAAAAAGTTGATGATCGAATGCTGCGAGAAAATGGCAAAGCTGCTGGAACTCAGAGACAAAGACCCTCGGGAATACAAGGCATTTCTGAAACGCACCCACAGGAATTACTGCAAGCAATGGATAAAGTAGTCATACTTATACTTTATTCATATCAATATTAAATCCTACTTGCTTCATCTCTTTGGCAAGAGTAAACTTCCATGCGCCTCCAGAATCCATCGGCACATAGACAACACCATCGTAGTCAGACGGCAATTCAACGCCTTCTTCATAAATAATACATACTCTTTCCCGGCCAATCTTTCCGACAAAAAAACCCATTTCAAAAATTACATTCTGCCTGGCTCTCGGAATAAGTCTCTCTTCACCTTTTGCCCTGCCTTCGTCATCAGATGTCAGCAATACAATCGCATAGCCCACATTGGAGTATGTTTCAAACTTCTCAATTATCGTTTTTCCAGATGAAGGCTGTTCGTGGAGAATGATGGCTTCCAGTCCAAGTTTCTCAATAAACCTAGCAACAGTCTCTTTAACTTCTTTATTGTGTCCATGAACAATAAATATCTTTTCACCCAGCAACTTACTGGATTTGACGTTGCTACCCATGTCAGACTTATCACCATCCTTTTTTACTATTCTATCTTCGCTTTTTGCGATCTCTATTTTCCTACGTGCTTTGAGTTTTATTGTCATCAGTTCATCTTTCAGTCTTGTTTGAGGGCCTTTAACACGATTGCCCTCGCCACGTGAAAAAAGATCGCGCTCGATTTGTTTCTCACCAGCTTTCCCTCTTTTTTCTATATAACCCTGTATTTCCTGAATTAGCCATTCAGATACAGCATCGTCAATGCAGCCTCTTTTGTTTCGGATCAAATCTATAAGTATATCAACTCGGGAAAGCACCTCTTTCTCTATATCTTCGGCAACTTGAAGAGCAGGATTCCTATTATCTGGCTGTTTTTCCGCAATCCTTTTCCTGTCTTTTGTTATATTTTCCTTTATCTCACCAGTTTTCATATCCACTAATTTTAGAATTTCTCTTTTATCATCGTCTGAAAGAATATCCTTCCTGTTTTGCTCATCCATAATTAAGCTGTCACTTACATTCTCACTCTCAGAAAGGACTGTTTCTTTTTTTACAATCTCTACATCTCTTCTCATGCCTTGTTTTAGCAGGTTCGCTCTATCTCTTATCTTTTCTTTTAAATATTCCGAGTCCGTAGTGCCTTCACCAAATCGTTCTTCGATTTGGTTCTGTTCGGACTTTAGTTTTAAATCAATGTGTTCTTCAACAAGGTTGACGATCCAACCGAAATCAGAATCCTCTAACGATCTTTTTTTCTGAACTGATTTGTTCTTAGCTATTTCTAAAAGGGTATTAACTTCATAGTTTATAACTTCCTCAAACTGTTCACGCGAGACTTCAAAATACACGTCTCGACCTATCATTCCTCTTTGAGCTGGTAAAAGCGTTTTTCTCTCTTCTGCTATTTTATCGCATTTTTTACCAACTTTTAACTTTAGAAGCTGGACAATCTCGTTTTTCTCATCATCGGTAAGCATATCGAACGCGCTCTCACTCCACGCCAAAAGCTTTGAAAACGGCATCCTTCGGGTCGGAATAAAACGAGGTCTGGAACTTGGCAAAGAGTTCCCCCGGAACAGTTGGTATATCGCTCACGCTGGACATCGGCAACAGGATTCTTTTCGCCCCGGCATCAAACGCCACCTGTAAGCACCCTGCAAGGTTCTCCACGGGCACAATGCTCCCGCCAAGACTCATATCCCCAAGAACAACGATCTGACTCTGTAATGACTTTCCCATCAATCCTGAACACAACGCCACAAATGCCGCCAGCGTCATGCCGTGCGCCGGGCCTGTGTTATGAAGCTCAACGATGTGAAGATGGTAATCGTGATCCAGGGCCTTCGCCGATGCGCTGACTCCCGACACGTTTGCCTTAAAATAATCGTAGGCTATCCTGAGAGGTTCTTTTGCTTTCTGGTTTGAACCGACCCCGGATGTCGTCAGCTTCCCGTTTCCGGCCGTCACTTGTACCTCGAACCTGTACAACCCCAAATTTGCGCTGGAGCCCACCGCCACCGTATGCAGCGTCCCCGGATCGAGCGGCCCTTCCGGTATCAATGAACCGCCGCCCTGTTCCGGCACACTGACAAACCGTTCTTCCGTGCTCTCATTGTCTATATAGCTGAAATGGACGTTGTAGAACTCCATCCCGCCGATCTTCTTCAACTGCTCTTTAACCCTGCGCCTGACCTCCATTGCATACGTCAGGCACTTTCGTACATCCTCTTTATCAAACTCACCATGCGGGAACAGCAGCTTTATCAACCCTGAGACCGTGTGCTTCACGGCGATAACATCTCTCTGATTCAGGTTGTTTCCGAACCTGAAATACTTGTCTATCGCATCCGAGTGAGTCTGCTTCCGCATCTCCCGCAGGAACTCAGCCAGATAATCCACGATGAATCCATACCTGTTCGTGAAGAACTCCGGCTTCATCTTCGGGATTTCCCATCCCGGCACATAAGCGTGTATCCTGTCAAAGAACGCCGAATCAATCATGTCCTCCGGGAACGGAGCAAACAGGTGCCCGGTCTTTACCAGCACATCCACGGCCTGATTGATATTCCCAACAAACACCATTGCCGCATTCGCATTTATCATGTCCCGGCCGCGTGAAAACGAACCCGAAGCCATGAAGTCTTTCATTATCTGAACACCGTCTTTTTCCTTGTAACTTATTCCCGCAACCTCATCAAACGCCACCACATCCCAAAGGCCAACCAGTCCGACCTTATGGCTGCTCATGTTGTAGAACAGGTTCGCAACCGTCGTCTGTCCGCCTGACACCAGTATGCTGTTCGGGCTTATCTCTTTGTAAATGTGACTCTTGCCCGTGCCTCTCGGCCCAAGCTCACACAGGTTGAAATTGTTTTCCACAAGCGGTATCAACCGGGCGATTAAATGCCACTTAACCCGCTCTTCGAACTGTGTCGGCTCCATCCCGGTTGACCGCAGCAGCACATCAATCCACTGTTCAGTCGTGAATTGCTTGCGGCCTTCCACAATTTCATTCAGGTCCATGTTCGGCATCTGGATCGGCTTCAGTTCTTCAAGAATGAACGGAGTGCTTTTTTTATTCTCATCGTAAACATAATTCAGCGAGACAATGCACCAGATGCCGCCTACCAGCAGCTTTTCATATTTCTGGATGGTCTCGCTTCCAACCTCTACTCCCTTGACTCCGAGATTCGACAGCAACGCCTCATAAACATCCCGTTTCTCATTCAGATGCACCGTCACCTTATCAATGACCCGGTAGCTGCCTTTCTCCTTGATAAGCGACTTCACTTTCTCGGCTTCATCCGGGCGCACGTAATTCTCAGCCAGAATCCGTTTTACATTGTTTAAACCGTCTTCTATCGCTTTTTCATCGTCGGAGGCGCAGTACATCCCCAAAAGGTACTCCAGAACGTAAACCGGGACGTTTGCGCCTTCCTTTATCAGCTTGGTCAGGTCTTTCCTCACGACCCGCCCGGCGAAGTGTTTATTCAACATCACATCGAGGTTTTCATGCGCTTCGTTTTCCATAATGCCCCCGCTAAAAATCATTTGATATTGCAATGTCTATGATGATCGGAAACCTCTCGTATTCCGTTTGCGTATCCGCATTCCTGAGCACAAGATGGTAGTCTTTCTTTCCGCTGTATTTACCCGACAGCAGCGTCAGCTTCGCTTCCTTCTTTCTTTCCTCCATCGAGTCCGACTGGCTATCGAATGTCAGCGTCTCCTCATTGCTTATGATATTCTCTCCGTCGTAAACAGCAACGGTCAGAATCCGCGGCTTCATCCTGTCGGTAACAGCCTCGTTCTGAATGAACTCAAACCTGTGTACAGGCGTAACGACTTTTTTGTGCCCTCCCAGTAGCGACACTCCCACCTTGTCTGCAACCGCTTTTTTCGCTTTCTCACCGTGCAACTCTTTAACCGTGATCACAGGTACAACAATCTCCTGCAACATCGCCCCGCCGTGGATGAATCTGGAGCCTCCGACAAAATGGAATTTGTTTGCCCCTTTCGGTATCCAGAATTCCATGTCTCCATCGGCGCCGGCAGTCACCGCTGTTTTCCCATGAAACACTTTCGGCGACTCACCAAGGTTTGTTCCAAGCAAGTATCGCTTCTTTGCCTTCAGAGTTCCAGTCGGCTTCGTATCCAGTCCGCTCTTGTCTGTCGCCTCCGGCATGGACTGTTGATACAGGAATCCGTGATCCGCCGTTATGACGACGTGGTTCCCGTTCAGGTTGTTTATTATGTGGCTGACAAGCTGCGCCAGTTCCTCTATCGTTTTCTCCACTGCCTCGAAGGTCTCTGTCTCCGTCGCCGCAGAGTCGCCCGTCGAATCTATCCTGTTGTGATAGATGTATATGACCTTCAAATCTTTGACGAACTCCCTGCCTTCATCTCTTTTCATTCCGAGCAGGGCATCCGCTTTTATCGCTGTTCCATCCACTCCAGCAAGCACTTTCGCTCTCTGGTCTATGGAACTCGTTCCCATGCCGTCCACAAGCACATCAGCATTCGCATCCAGTTTGAACGCCAGTTCCTTCTTTGGCAGCAGCGCAGCCATCCCAAGCCCGGTATAACTCGGCAGCACTCCCATCTGTGTTTCAAGCTTGGCATCGAACCTGTTCTTGCCGCACAAAACCCTGTAAAGCTCTTCCGCAACCTCGTATCTCAAGGCATCGCTTACGATTACATAAACCTTGTTGGTCACGCTTCCCAGAACCCTGCCTACACGCTCATCATAAAAGTCCTTCTGTCTGCTTATTTCCGGCAGCCGCCATGTGTTCAACAAACTTTTCTCTTCGCCTTTTTCCAGCAGCCCGTTCCACGCAACCGCCATCTGCTCCAGATACCAGTTGCAGTAACACGCCTCCACCGCTTCTCGCATCGGCTTCAGTCCGTCCTTCAAAAGCAGTTCCACTCTGTCAGCAAAAAAGTTGAACTTCCTGTAAAGCTGATCAAATACAAAAAGCTCTCCAGCGTATGCATCATACATGCTTTTGGCATCCGGGAAGTCGAAACCGTCCTCATATCGTTTCCTCAGTTCAAAAAGCTCCGCAGCCGCTTCAATTGCCTGATATGCCTGATTGTATGTTTCAATATTGTCACCATCAGCGGCAAATCTCGGATTCGCCCAGAACCCGTCCCGCCGCTTTTGTATCAGCGTCTTCACCCCGTCTATGCTTTCATACTTACGGTTCATCACGGTATCACGCAACGAGCGGATCAGCTTGCGTTCAACGGCCTCAAATGTCATGCACTCTGCAAGGTCATTTTCATCCAGCAGATTTATGTGATTTTTGATATTGAGTTCTTCGCCGACCTGCTTTGACAGCATCTTGTAAGCGTCGTAGCTCGTAACATTGTTCCGCCACTGTGAGAGGAATACCGATGCGTTCTGCGCGATAGCCCTGTTCTGCAACTGAAAGTGCTTCAGCGCGAAAGGCAGATCGCCTTTCAGGCTGTTTTCCATGTCCGCCACAAATATTCTGAGCGTCAGGTTTAGAAGTGTCTTTTCAGCCGGGTTGTACCCGAACTTCTTTGCCATCAGTTCCCAGAACATGTCAGACAGCCCGAACTTTTCAATCTCCTCCCATGCCTTCGGCGGCTGGCTCAGATCACAGTCTCCGTCCTTGCAGTATTGCGACAGCAGCTTCATCAGGATGTTGAACGGCTCCGACTGATCCGCTTTTGTTATCACGGCCAACATCTTCAGATCAATATCGTCTGCGAGGTCATCCGGCGATACAAACTTCTTCAGCTTCGCAACCCTGTCCTTGTTGGCGCAGAACTCCTGCCGCTTGCCGATGTGTTCTCGCATGGAGAGGTTGGATAGTTCAAGCTCGTTCAGAATCATCGAGGCCATGTCCGCATAGAACGTCCTGCTGTACAGCCGGATGTCCATCAGCCAGTCCGCTTCCGGCTCCGGCTCGGCAAAAGGCGCATACAGCAGATAACGGCCTGTCGTGTCTTCTGTTTCGAGTTTAACCTTCAGCCCGAATGCGGATTCATCTTTCAGGTTGATGATGCTGACACCTTCAAGCCCAATGAAATGTATGTCGTTCTCAAACTCCCGGTCTTTATCAAACCAGAAAACGATCCGCTTGTTTTCCTCTTCGTATATCTTGCGGAGGCTTTCTCTCAGTTTTTCCGACTGTTTACTGTCCATCATTCCTCCGCCCCCCCGGTAACAACTTTTACTTCGGCAAGGAGATTTCCAAACTTGCCGTAATTCACCTTCACACCGTCATCGAGGTCTATGGCGATCCGCTTGTCGGCGTAGTGCCTGAGTTCATCGTCAAAGGCAGAAAGTTCAGCCTGTTTCTTTTTCATGGTTTCAAGCAGCTTTCTGAACTTTGTCTTTGCGGATGTAGATGATACTTTCTCGATTTCTTTTTCAAGGAAGCCTATTCGAGCATTTATCTTGCCTTGAAGAGGTGTCACATACTCGCTTCTCATACGGGATAGCGTTCCTTCGTTATATCTGTGAAGATACACAAGGCACTGAAACGCTTTCTGCTTACCGCTGCTGAACAGCCAGTATATCGGGCGTTTCCGATATGTGCTGAGATGATCCTTGAAAAAACCAGTGCTGAAATATCTGCGGATTGTTTCCTCCGGTGTTTCATCCTGTTTTGGCGAGAGGCTGTCCGCCACAAATTTAAGATTTTCATCCAGCGTTTCGGGAGACCACGCCACTTTCAGGAACTCAATGAATCTGTTTGTGGCATCATCCGGGAACCAGTCCATGTCCATAACGGGCACGATACCGTCTTCATCGGCAGCGAAGGTTTTATATTTTGAAGCGTCGAAGTTTCTATTGCCGCTTTCTGCGTAAACCAGACCCGGCTGATCGAGGCAGTATCGCCCCATCATGCAGCCGACTGCATAAGAGATGAGTTCCTTGATAGTGTCAGTCAGCAGCAACGATTCCAACTCCTTTTCACTCCTATTGCCACCATAACGATAATGCGGATTGCAGGTCAGCGTGATCTCGGAGAACGGTGTCTCTGGCTTTATTTCGTTAAGCAAACCATAGGCTTCAATTAAAATACGGTTGTTTTCCGTTTCCAATCGTAACATCTCCAAGGCCGTCTCTTTCCGGTGCTTGTTTAGCAATTTATAGGTTTCCATCAGGGATGGTTTGTAATAATCAGGCTGAAATAGAGGGAAAATGCCAAAGCTACAAGAAGTTTCATAAGAATTCCAATCAATCTCAGATATTAAAAGACATCTTTCAACATTGCTTACTACAAGTTGGTCAATTTTGTCTGGAATGTAAGGAAGTGCAAATACATCATTAACCGTTGTATTAAGTGTCGGATTTATTGCCTTCAAATAATAATATGCTATAGGTGAATTTAGGAATGCCAGTGCTTTTTCATCACATTTGTATTTTGAATTAAAAATTGTAGGCGAACCAGAACTATAAAATACGCAATCTCGTTTTATTCTGAAACTTGAAATTGCCGATGTTATCAAAGACCATGTAATTCCTTCCCTATTCCAGAATTTAGGATTACATAATCCTCCGTTTGAATCATAAAAAGCACGGGCTGAATCAGACCAGTCAACAACATTTGTCTCATTTCCATAATACTTCCGAAAATCCCCTCCATTTGCGTATAAAGCCCATCTGTTATTACCAGATTGAATTTCCCAGAAAAAACGAAGGTATTTTTCATTGCCATGTGTTTTATTTCTGCCCCCAGAGAAAAACCGATCCCCAATTATAGTCTGTTTGAACAAATCAGTTCCTTTTACCCAATATGCAATAGGGCTACCGGGGATTTTGGGAAAATCCTCTGGAGTCGCCTCATAAAACCATCCACAAGCTCTATTCCTTATTGCATCCAAAGTCTTCGGAGCTTGGTTGTCTGCCCCTTTGAAATCAGAGAGCCTAATAAAGCAAGATTTGTGACGATCTACTTTTTCATTCGCTATCGTGAAAGTACATATTGGAACTGTCGCTCCTTCAAAACCGGAATATTCTAACTGGATCAAGCTGGTGATTGTTGCATCTTTAATCAGCTTGTTTCTAAGATTCTCGTAAGAGGCTATGAACATCCATACAAATGGAGACATGAATCCAAGATTGCCAGTATATTTTGCAAATATCGTGTTTCTCACAATAAAGGATGAAAACAAATCTTTCTCGAATCCGTCGTAATTGTCTTTCAAAAAATCTTTCAGCGCTGGATTGAGGTATTTGTTTCCCATATATGGCGGATTTGCAACAACATTGCAGTATTTACCTGATAGAATCGCAGACTGTCTCACAAAAGGCATCAGAGTATCAGCAGCCTTGTCAGCAAACAAATCACCGCTGCCACATATTGCTACTGCTGTTTTTTCAAGTAAAGGTAAGACACCCGATACATCATCAGGAATCTTTATAAGGGAACCGAAAGTCTTTCCATTTTCAAAAAGCTCAAATAGTTTATATATCTTGTCTCTTGACACTGACGGCTTGTGTTCTTCGGCAAGCGTCTGCTGCCGCTCAGTTTCCGGGAATAACTCGTTGTTGTCCACAAGCCTCTGTCGTCTTGGTTTCAGCAGCACATCGGCAATTTCTTTGGCATCAATGCCGTCGCTGCTCTGTATCGAAAGCACATTCAGCCTGACCGGATCGCCGCCGTTCAGAACACTTCTGTCATCCGCTCTCGCTTTCATCATCAGGGCGAACCCGGCAAGCTGCGCCGCCCGATCATCTATGTCCAGTCCGAAAAGGTTCTTCTCCAGTATCAGCTTCGGTATGTCCCGCAGTCTGTATCCACGTTCAAGATAGATTTCCTTCAACAGGTCATAAGCTTCCACAAGGATGTGTCCCGAACCGCAAGCCGGATCGAGTACGGTAATCTCTTCTGGGTGAAGTTCTTTCGGCGTTATCACCGCAAGCTGTTTCTTTGCCTCGTCCGTCTGTTCCGCTTGCTCGATGTAATACTCCATCTTAGCCTTGAGAGGCGAGTGCGGGTATGTCATCAGCCACTGCCGCCCGATGGTATTCTGAACCAGATATTTTACAATCCACTTGGGCGTAAATAACTGAGTCGCAGCCGGGATGTCCTCACTCTTTACAACTTTGCCGATAACTTCATCTTTTTTCTCCGAGATGTAGAACTGGTAAATCCAGCCGATGATCTCGACTTCCCGCCATTCGGATTCGTCTATGTCCGACACCAGTTTCCGAATCAGAGAATCCGTGTGCAGGAGATTTCCCGGCATCAGAAGTTCGGTTTCATCGTCAATCCGCTCGAACAGAAACGGCATCGCATGATTGAGAGCGTTGCACTGCGCCACGAGCAACATCCTGTAAAGTTCCTCATCCTTGCCGCCGTGCAGCTTCAGATCAATAGCAACATCCTTTTTCAGCCCAGGCAGTTCGACATCAGCAGCCTTTTCCAAAATCTCCGGTATCAGCCCACCGTCCGGATGACTTAAAACCCTGAACCCGTGATTCAGATATCCGTGAATCTCCATATATCGAAGAGCCACAAACCTGTTGAACCATGTATATGCTGCGGCTTCCATGACCTGCTCGAATCCGTTCCGTTTTGTGCGCTCCTCCAGCTTCCGCCGCTGCTCTTTAATCTTCGCCGGGAACTCCTTTCCGCCGATGAATGCAATCTCGCCCCGAACCTCCACAGGCTCAATCCTGTCTTTTGACAACCCGTAAAACCCGGCTCTCTCCGTTACCGCCTGTATGAACTCCCGTCGTGCCTTGGGAGCGTATGCTTTCAGTTGAGCAGTGTTCATTTATTTCAGCCTCACACGGGTATTCTCTTTTAATGCCGCCATCAGTGTCGCTTTCAGGTCACTCACATAATCTTCGACATCCTGCTCGGTCTCAAGGAAAGCCTTCTTTGAAATCGCAGACGGTTTAATTTCCTTAACGGCTTTTACAGGTTTGTCATCCTTTTTAAGGGAAGCCACAACCTCATCCAAAGCCGACTCGATTCTCTGCGCTGCTTTATCTTTCATATAGCCGATGTTTGGTATGCCGGATTCGGTATCAACCTTTTCAAGAATATCCAACACAGGTTTGAGCGCCTTGTCCACAACTGCGGTATCCGCACCCATCTTCTTGAATTCATTTTTAGCCCTGTCAACTGACTGCCGGATCACTTCAGCGGCCTTGGCTTTTTCATCCGCCACCAGGGATTCATTCGCCGTCCTGATTTTCTGAATCAGCGCATCCACATCTTTTAGAAGGGCATAAGGACTTGCCGCCTGTCTGATGTTGTTAAGCTGTGATAGTGCGCTTCTAACATCCCCGTTATCCTCAAGAATGGATTTGTTAGGCTTGAATTCATCGAGCGCTTCAAGCAGCCGCTCCCAGACAGGTCTCTGGTTCTTGAAGAATTCCGCAATGTTCGCAACATCCTCCGCAGCGTCCAGCAGTGCGTTCTTCTGCGCCACAAATTCCTTGATAAACTCGAATGTATCTTTTTTTGCGAGAACCTTCTGGATTACCGACAGAGAATCGTTAATCTCTTTTTTGCCCGGATAATTCCCTGTGTCAGCCAGAGGCTTACATCCGAGGAGTTCCTGCTGCCATGTCTTCAGGCTTCCGAATAGATATTCAAAAAGCGGGTCTTCCGCCTCCGGACCCAACTGCCCGAACAATTCTTTTCCAAGTTGACTTGCTGCCGTGAGGTCTGCTTTCTCCGCTTTCTTTTTCTTCAATATGGTTATCTGTTTCCATTGTCCTGTCTTCGTAAGCGGCCCTACGGCATCAGCGGGCTCGAGTGCGGAGCCGTCCATCAGTAGCGTTATTTCCCCGGCCCGGAAAAGCTTTGCAATGATGATGGCTGTTTCATATTCAGGCCAGCCACAGGGCGCTTTTGACAGCTTGGTCGTGATTTCGCCAAGCGTGATCTTGGCGTTCTTGATCGTCATCAGGTTTATCTGATCACGAATCTCGGAAATCGCTTTCGGATTCACAGCCGGAGTCGGCCCGGCAATGTCTATGCTCAGTTGTGTAACGTCGTTGGATGTGAGAATTGCTTTTATCTCAGCAACCGGGTCTTTGTGTTGCTTCTCGATGTAATCCAGTTTGTTGTAGATGTTCTGAATTAGATAATCGAGTCCCTGCTGGAGAACGGCGGCAGGTGTCGAAGCCTTCAATTGCAGTGAGTTACCCTTGGCGTAATACTCGGCTCCGCTGATGAGCTTGTTTAGCATTTCGATGATTCTGGTTTTTCGTTCCCTGTTTTCATCCTGTCTGCTTCTTAGAATGCTCTTGATGGATTCAGTCGCATCGCCGCTCTTTTTACGGATGTATTTGTCCGTCTGGATAAACGTCCTCAGTTCCCGCTCAAGGTCGGCATCATCCCAGAGCTTTATTACAAGCCGCCCCTGATCCTCCATGCTCCTCATTACGCATTTCGCTTCGTTATACATCGGATAATCTTCGGAGACCGGGGTTATAACCTCGATGCTTATATCGTTGTCCAGCTTTCCTTTGTAGGGTTGTCCGTCGCACAGGCGACTGTAAGTGTAAGGATTGTTGTTCGCCGAGTATCTGTGCTTGCCATCGGCCTTAAAAACCTCTTCAAAAAGAATTTCATTCAGTTCTTTTGTCTCCTCACTGTTCGAGACATCTTCGCCCTTTATTTCCCGGCTAACATCCCGCTCTTCGTTTGTGAGAAAGAAGAAATTGTCGCCGCTACGGTTTATCAGCGTTTCTTTTTCAAGCCGCTGTAGGCTTTCCTGTATCTTGCGTTTCAGTTCAAGCCTGTCGGCATCCACTTTATCAATTAAAAGCGTAACGAGGTTGTCCACGTTTGGTTTTGTAAGATCGACATATCGAATCAGGAACAGCGTCTGGAGCATCTGAATATCAAACGGCTTTTCGAGGCTCGGATTGTCCGCCGCCTGATCAATGACGCTCTTCACAACGCCTTCCAGGAAGCTTTCGATGGAAGGGTAGAACTGATACAGCGGAACCAGAACGCCAGTGTCCTGATCTGAAATGGACTTTGCGGCCGTCTGGAAGGCATCCAGCATGGAGCGTTCACCACGGGCGAGATGAAGCCCGGTAACTCCCACTTTCCTTATCTGCTCGAATATCTTCTGGAGAAGCTGGAATTGATACGGCGCAAACGGATATATGGCGGCGAAATCTTCGGTGCTCTTGAAGTTTCTCAGCGTCGGCCCGTCAGACGTGAAGCTCAACTGGTTTTTAATGATGTCGCCTTTGGTCTCGTACAGGGTAGCCAACTCCGTCTTGGCAACTTCCGTTTTTTCAAGCAGACGGGCCTGTATGACTTCATCGGTGTTGGAACTCGAAAGAGATAACCGGGTAACAAAACGCCCCTGAATCTTGGAGAAGTCGTTGGCTTCCGTTGACCTGAGTTCTCCGATAATCCGGTCAATGTCTTCCTGTGATGTAACGATAACCCACGCTTTGCCCTTACAGACACTGCCCAAGTTCTCTGTGATCGTCTGGAGACTGAGCATCAGGTGTCCATCCTTGCCGATGAACTGCCCGACTTCATCCACGAGAAACACAATGCGGTGATCCCGCCCGGCCTTATCAAGGTAATCCTTTACGCTCTTGGCGAAGCCTTCCACAGTCAGGCTGAATTTGGATTCAGCATCTTCAAACCATTTCTTCGCCGACTCCTCGCTCATTCCGAGAGCCTGAGACAGGGCAGCAATCAATTCATCCTGCCTGAACAGATAGGCATCCCGTTCTTCCTTCCACTCGGAACCGGATATATCCTTGAAAGCCTCGTGGAATTTTTTCAGCTTTCCTTTCTTGCTGAGATACCTTTCCATTTCAGCGATGTGAGGATCACTGCTGAAACCCTGCATCTGGTTGAACACTTTCATAAAGACTGCAAGTATGGATTGACGACCATCCCGTGCATCTGCTTTACTGTCTATGTTGAACAATATGACATCGGTGTTTGTGTCAGCGGCTCTCTTCATGTCTGAGTACAGCATGGCATCCGGGACTCGTTCTTCCATGAAAGAAACGGCATTCCGAGATTCGCCAGTGGCGGGGTTGCTGACCGAGAGATTGCTTAAAACATAAGAGAGGATTTTTATGAAATGGGATTTACCGGAGCCGAAAAAGCCGGATACCCAGACACCTGTCTTACCGCTGACGTTGGGGTCTCCGGCTCTGTCAATGGATTCCAGATATGCGGTAAAAAACTTATGCAGATATTGATTGAGTTCACGGGTGACGACATACTCGCTGAGTTCCTGATAGATTATTTCTTCGTCACGCTGGTCAGCCTTAACCACGCCGTTTATCGGCCTGAATATATCCTTTGCGAACAGGTTCTTGATTTTCATCTTGGCTTCCTCGATCCTCTGATTGTGTCTGTCGTCAGTCCACGAGCCTGAACGCCCGGTAGTAATTGCTTTTGATTTTTCCGAACAGTTTTAGCTCCTGCCCGTCGTAAGTGCCCGGATAGAAAAGCACCAGCGGCACATTCTGGAAGTATGTGTGAAGGTTATTCAGCAGGGTATGGCTGCGGAGCATCGGGTAGCAGCTTCCAACGCCATACACTAAGATCAGGTCGTGCTTGTCCGGCTCCGCTTCCTTAACAAACACTTCGGCGACCTTGGTTTCATTCAACGGCCCCTTCAAAGCCTTCATCAGGGCTTCATCGCCTTTTTCTCTCTGTATTGCGAATGATTTGTCCAGAAGATTACGCTCTTTCAGATACTGGATAAGCAATTCAAAAAGGTTGATTGTTTTTATCCGAATGTCAGGATGCTTCTTTGACACCTGTTTTGCTATGTGGTGTACGTTCTCCCGAATCTCAAGTTCACAATCAGGCGGGTAGTCAAAGATGTAGAAAGCAATTTCATTGCCCAAACCCGTGCTTTCAAGAAACTCTTTTGACTGGACTCTCTGAATTGCTTTGTTCAAGCGGTTCTTCAGGTCTTCATTCATTCAAATATCCCCATACACCGGATCAGGTAGTATTCGCTGTGAGATTTCAGATAACTCTGTATCTCAGGCAGTATTCTAACAGGTATCAGCTTCATTGACTTAGTGCTGTCCATATATTTCGCTTCGGCGAGAATTCGGAACACCACTTGCCGTACCTTCTTCTTGGTCGTTTCAGCCCACGATGTGATCTCCGGTGCTCTCTGCTCACAGGTTTCAAAGAACTTGTCCCAGTCCCGAAGCGACAGTTGGCTTTCAAAAACCTGAACCTTTGTGCTTTTTACTTCTAAAAGAAAGTCGCCGAGCAGACGGCTCTGTTTTACCGTCGCCGCCATCAGAGCCTGTACGCAAGAATCATAACTTCCATCTGTGACAATTTCCCACAGTTCGGGCTGCATAAGCTCCAGACGGTTTCGGATCAACCGTGTCTGCCTCTTAGCGGAGGCCGGGCTGCGCTTCATCAGCACGTTGTCGCCCCGGATGGCTTGTTTCCAGTCCTCCTCAGTGGCGTTGGCAAGCAGGAGCTTCGCCACCTCCCGGCTTTCCGATATGAGCAGGGAGCCAGCGGCTATGTCGGCTGCATAAATTTCCGAAACACGCATTTTCTCAGACCTTCTGATCGCAAGACCTCCCGGAGGCCACAATCCTCAGTGGAGAGCATGGAGTATTATATCCCACTTTTGTCTCCAAAATAAAGCTTTGGGAGCACAGAAAAGCCGCTTTCTGGCTGTCATTTTATAAAATATCGGGTTTGAGTGTCATGTGTCTATTTATGTGACGGATGCTCCCTTTGTCACATCCTGCTGGTAAAATGTAAACAGAAGGTGTAAACGGAAACCGCATGTTTGATGATCATGGCTTCGATTTCGATGATTTTCTGCTGCTCGGTGGAATCTACTACCTCGCCGATGTCATGGAGAAGGAGGAACGTAAACTTGCCGCCGAAAATCCTGAGCAAGCGGAGAACGAAGCGAAAGCAACTTTATTGGGCTGTGTCATAACGATTTGCATTCTTATCGGAATCATCGTTGTTGCCATACTTCTATAGATTTAACCTGCGTTTCATAGGGGATTTTTATAAAAACAAGCGCGTAAAATACGACTCATTATATGATGTGTGCGAGCACAAAAATATCAAACAGCGTCCTCGACATAATCTTCAATACTGTATTTTTCGTATCTTTCTTTCTTTAAAATGCTTTCTAATTTTTCAACTAAAGAAATAAATTCCGTGCGTTCTGGTTTTGCTAACGACTCGGAGATCCTATATAACGCGACAGGGGTTTCTATCCCCTTCATTTTTCTATTGTGTGTGAATTGAATGCAAAGGATGTAGTTGTAGATATTCATCTGGTTCTGATACTTGTATCTAAGATGAGATGACGGCTTTGACTCCTTTATAAGTGAATTATAATCAACTGCTTTTCCATTTTTATCAACGCAAAGGTTAGTGCATAGAAACTGATTCGTATTCTGAGTGACAATCATTCTCGAACTATCCATGTCTTTTGTAGAGGATTCGACTCGAGCAGCAGAATTTATAACATCACCTATAAAACTCCATCCAAAACCGGATAAATGGGCATAATGTTTTTCAACAAAACGAATCTTATCTGCTGTTCCTGAATCTATACCGATTCCAAAATCAAGTACCTCCGGCTTTTTGCCTTTGAACCTCTTTCGTATTTCCTTAAGTTCTGTATTATCATTATTGAAAATATTTCTCATGCTATTGTGAATCAACAGCCCTGAAAGAAATGCTTCAATGTAGTGTCTATCCGAAAAAAACACGGCAACAAACCCATCGCCAGTTGAATTTACATATACTTTTTTGCCCTTATGCTTTGCTACCCTGTTAATAATCTTAAAACATTCATAGAAAGCCTTACTGATGTATTTCAAAAATAGCTTTTTAACTTCGGGTTCAGATTCGGGTTCAGAGCACGCTTTTAGATTCGGAGTAAAGTTCCTTATGTCAAGTAGTAACGCAGTGCAGGGTTTGCTCATATGTATAAAGCGAAAAGAGACTTAAGAGGTGCATTTCACTGATCTTTGGGTTTATTCCTATTAAGCTCTTCCAGTTCCTTCTCCTTCATTTCTCCAAGCTTATCCAAATCGTCTATATTCTTAAGGTCTTTGTAAAGAATCTCATCTTTCTTTCCACATATCTGATTTATGCGTTTTCCGATTTCAACCAATGTTATCCCGCTGCCAGGCACAAAGCAGGAATCCAAAAGCCTTTTTCTGATTTTTGCGCACCTGCGTTCAAAGAGATATTTTTTTCCGTCCTCCGGGTCTCTCGCGGCAGGGACATAGATTTTGTACTTGCTTACGTAAATGCGCAGCTTGGCAATCTTCTTTATACCGACGAGCTTCATCAGCTCCGGTGTGTCTATCAGAAAATTTGGGTCCCACTTGATGGCCATACAGGTCTGCTCGGTTCGCTCTTTTTGCTTCCTACCGCCTGTTTATCCGATAGATACACAGAAGCGGTGATGTTTGAAAGGCTCAAATTCTAAAGACCAACAATCCCTCCTTGCTTTTTCCGCGATGTGTTTCCTTCGAGGTATGGGGTTTGTGTTTTTGTCCGCCTCCCATATTTTTTTAATTTTACGAAAAAGGCAGAAAAAGCTTGATTTTAAATGGTGTTTTTCACTTTGCAAATCCAAACAAACTCAAACAGTTCTTTAAAACATTTCAGTTTTCTTGACTTTAAAAGACAGTTCTCCATTTTACGTAATTGTGCAATATAGCACATAAAGGATGATTAGTCAACATTAGAAAACATTAGATTAGATACAGTCGCTGTAAACCGATTTTATTTGAGGGCAAAAAATCCGTAAAATTGTGATTAACAAAGGCTTTTTTCTGTATGGGGACAGAAAAATACTTCGCCACGGGGGAACAGTTATGAAGACGACATGTGAAGAAAGGAAAGAAATCCGGTGTCAATCATGTGAAACTCTGCTTGCGATTGAATCGGACGGAACCATTCAAATCAGATACAAAAAGGAGGTGAATCTCACGGTTTCAAAAGACCTGCATGTTGTGTGCAGGGGATGCGGAAAGGTCCATCTTATCAGGATCGAAAAAAGATAGCCTGAAATTCATGGACAACAGGATTCAGAAAATGGCTTAGAGAGGTGCGTGACGCCCGGCCGGAAAGGACGGCGGGCTTATGTCACGCACATCGAAGGAAGAAATTCGTCATGCCATTTTTACGGAGGTACAGTCAAGGGAGTTCAACCAGCCGTTTCAAGAGATGCAGGAGGCATCTCGCGCGCTGGCTCTTTTCACAGATGCGGGTGAACTCGTCCATTGTATGCATCAGCGGGACAACGGCAAAGACGAGGAACAGGACATAAAAAACAGAGTTCTCCGCGATCTGATAATCGCGGCCAAGTATTCGCGGAAATATAGTTCCGCGGCGCAGTCCCTCTGTATCGCGGCGCTGTGGCCGGGGCTGGATAGGGTATCAAAGCAGGTGGAATCCTCGCCGGAGCCGATTCAGGATTCCTTCGCGGAGGTTTACAACGCGACTCTTCAGGAAATCCAGTCCTGGGACATGGACAAACAGGATAAAATTGCCGCCAATATTCTGCTGAACGTGAAGAAGCGCGTTTTGATGCTGTACGATGCCGTCAGAGAGACCGAAACAACCCCGTTCAAATCCCCCGACAACACGGACGACGATGTTGACGCGGGAGCGTTCGAGGGTGGCGCGGATGAAGTCGTTGATGAAAAAACCGTCGAGTCGCAGGTTGAGGAGGAGCTTTGCTCTTCCGCGCTCGACCGGCTGGTCGCGGCGAACGTTATCAGTCCCCAGGAATCGCTTCTGATCGTTCTTCGCGTCTTTCAAGGGCACGAGCTTGACGCAATCGCTGAATCACTCGGCATAAGTTACAAGACTTTATGCCGTAGATACGAGCGCGCGATAGAGCGACTGGAGAAGTTTTTCAAAGACGAAAAGGGTTACTGGGCGTTTCTGAATTCATGACTCGGCCGGACTGCGGCGACGCGCGGGAAATCGGCGACTGAATTTCCAATTATCGCGTGACGCGTGATAAGATATGTGGACAGGGAGCGGCGCGTCATGATGATAACTCCGAGGAATTCTTTTAGATTAAACTATGCTTTAATTGCACCTGCCTTAATTAAAGGATGGCGGCACATCCTTTAATTGGCAAGCCTCTTGGTAATGTTTGCGGTTTTCGCGGGCGGTATTTTTTGGGTATCAAACCGGATCGCTCCAAGATATACACATCTGGAAATATCATGTCTGTTTTACGTATGGAGAGAATCTATTCAAAATGCTTGCATATTTGCAGTTGAAATGCATAATTACATATTAGACGGGTTTTGTTGAGCTAAAAGGCAAGGTGATTTGCATGAAATATATTCCACGTTCCGTAGAGCCAATTCTGAAGAAATCCGCAAAAGAGTTTCCCGTTATCGCGCTGACCGGGCCGAGGCAAGCCGGGAAAACAACTCTTTTGAAACATCTGTACGGAAAAAGCCACAAGTATGTTTCCCTTGAGACCCCGGTCATTCGCGCTGCTGCGACGGATGATCCCCGCGGCTTTCTCGACATGTATTCTCCGCCTGTTGTATTCGATGAAGTTCAGCATGTTCCCGATTTGCTCCCGTATATAAAAGAAATGGTTGATGCAAATAGAAACACACCAGGACAATTCATTCTGACAGGTTCGCAGAACCTTCTCCTCGCGCAAAACATCACGGAAACTCTGGCCGGAAGATCAGCGGTGCTCAGGCTACTGCCTGTAACCTACCGTGAGCAGACAGGTGTTCCGGGACAGCCGCTGCCATGGGAAAAGGGGAAAAGAAACGAAAGAAAAAAGATATCGTCGAAAGACCTGTGGCGAAGCATCCTGCGTGGCGGGTATCCTGAGCTCGTCGCCGGTGGACACCGGAATTTATCGCTCTGGCACGGAAGTTACGTGCAAACATATCTTGAAAGGGATGTGCGGACACTGCGGCAGGTGGGCGACCTCACACAGTTTCAGACGTTCCTGCGGGCGCTCGCCGCCCGAAGCGCGCAGTTGTTGAATCTCTCGGAACTTGCGCGGGATATCGGCGTAGCGGTAAACACGGTCAAATCGTGGTTGTCGGTTCTTGAGGCCTCCTATCAGGTGATAATCCTTCGCCCATATTTTGAGAACATCGGAAAAAGACTTGTGAAATCGCCGAAAGTGTATTTCACTGATACCGGAACGCTATGCTACCTCGTTGGTCTCGAAGACCCCGAACACGCCGTCAAAGGACCAATGGGTGGCGCGATCATGGAAACAGCGGTCGTGAATGAAATCCACAGGTCACTGATTCATCGTGGAGAAACACCGCGGATGTATTTCTGGCGGACGTCCAACGGTACGGAAATTGACATTGTTATTGACGCAGGGAACCGACTGATACCCATAGAAATTAAATCGTCCGCCACGCCGAACCGTGGCATGGCAAAAGGCATTGAGGCGTTCAGAAAAGATTTCGGCGAAAAAGCCTCAAAGGGATTTGTGATATGCCCATGCGAAGCGTCGCTGCCACTCGGCCCGGACGCTGCGGCATGGCCGTTTTTTGATCTGTGATTAATAAGGCTGATTCGCACGTTTGTCGTGAAGGCCCCTCAATAGAAGGCGCAAACCCGGAACAGAGCTGGAACATACGGATGTGAGCGCTCAAAAAACCTTGTGTTTATGCGGCTTTTTGAAATCGGCGTCTGACTGGCAGTCAGAAGGTCACGGGTTCGAATCCCGTTAGCTCCACTAAAAAAGCCGCATAAACAGTGGCTTTTTTTATTTCTGGAAATTCCGTAAATCCAAAAATAGCCGTAACATAGCTGTAACATTTGGCAATTTCACATGAATTGAGGCTGCGTCGCATTTGATAAAATGGCACGTTGTGATTGATCATTCATATGCTGATGCAAGCAAGAGCATAGAAAATATTATTCAAATTGACTGGGAGACAGACTAATCGAGTATCAATTCGGTCTGAGGTTTTTGATAGTTCCAAAGAAATCCAGCATCATCTTTTGATTCGCTGATAATTTCGACAAGAATATTTTCAATTTCCTTATTCCACCATTTTCTACTTCTGACGTTATCGCCAAAAACTACCAGTAGCGTGGTAAATATGTAATCAAGCGACTTCCCGCAAATAAATGGAACCCAGTTTTTATACAATTCTTGTTTCGTCATAGGGGTATTTTCTTCTATTTGATAACAACCATCGGGTCCCAAGAAAACATTTTGGATTGAGCGATAAGAAAGGGATGGTATAACCTCCAACTTTCTTATCGATGATTTCCTACAGTCAAAAGAAGAATCGTAATTGCCATGTGTCCTTTTGTTGAGAAATACATACGTTGTTTTATACTCATTTTGATATCCAACCTGATTGAACCTATTCTGAATACTCGGCATACGATCTTCGTAATATTTCATTTCATTTACTTGAGGATTTTTCGATATCCATTGTAGGTTCACTGAGGTTTCTATCAAACATCTCAATAATGCCAAGGAAGATGTAACGTGGGCTGCTTCAAGCAGTTGAGATATCCCCTTCGTATATTCAGACATTAGATTTATATGTATCTTGAACACTTCCAAGCAATTTGAAAAAATTCGAGGATTTGCTTTTTTAACCGACATATCTAACCATTCCGCCGCGTCAAGCATAGTAACAAAAAGCGCAACGTGCTTTTTCAATAAGTCGTTCCCCCCTCTAAAAGCGAAGATGCGTCCCTTTTCTTATCAACCCAGCCTTTTTGAAGTAATTTTCTTTCTATGCGAACGATAGTGCGTTTGTATTTAAGTTGACATTCCCATACTCTAATAACTGACCAACCTTCTCGCCTAAGTTTCGAAGTTACTTTTCTATCATGTCTTTTATTGATATCGATTTTATCTTCCCAGTAAGCAACATTACTTTTAGGGGGGGTATAACAATGGGGACAACCATGCCAGAAGCACCCATCGACAAAAAGGGCTATCTTCTGTCTTGGCCAACAGAAATCCGGCGTTCCAGGTATTTTATAGTGTCTTCTCCAGCCATTTAATCGGTTATTGCGCAGAAGAGACAGCATCTTTTTTTCTGTGCTCGCATTTCCTCGCGACTTAATCGCCGCCATGTATTGAGATCGGGTTGCTTTATCAACTATATCGGCCAAAGTTTTCTTCTCTTTATCAAACTGAAAACGACATGTTCATAGTGTCTTTATCAAAAAAAGAGATGCTTTTACCTTATATAGCAACTTTAGTGAAATAGGGATAATATTTATAAAAATCAGCGTATTGCCGCATCATTTCTGAATTTTCCGCTTCAGATTCTCCAATCATGTAACCAAGTTTTGTAGCTAAATTTCTTTCAGTATTATTTTCATCTGGAAGTAAATGTTCCAAATGAAGCCTCTCCTTAATACTCAATACAGGAAGCTTGATCTTGTGTGGAGCTTCCCATTCAGTGTTTGCAAATTTCCAAGTTGCAAAAAGGCCTTTAACCATATCAACATTCCCTAATTCGCATATTATTCCCGTTACATTTAGCATGTCAGTACCATCTGAATAATAGGTCGATGATATAGGTTGAAAAACAATTCCGTTAGAAGCTGGAAGGATACCTTCGACAGACTTTCTAATCATTTTTTGAATAAGTTCTGGTAAGCTTTTCTTTATATATTGATCACTTACAGCAGAAGGCAACAACGATTGAAATATCTCTTTAAAAGATTCAACTCCCTGCTCGCGATTCGCTCTTAATGTCAGTTTTATGATTGTTCCGTTACAACCCCTATCTAACAATTTATTGAACTCCAAAAACCTCTCGATTTTTAAGTCGGTATAATCCAACCAAAAAATCTCTCTTCCTGTACAAGAGTATGTTGTTATAAAGTCGTTAAGGCTCGCGTGATGTAATTCTAATCGCTTTGTAAATTTGTGAAATTTCTGTCTTTTATAGGTTTCCTCGTTTTGTTCAATAGAAACCATCTTAATATTGGGATAAAATGTATTTATCAGGCGGCAATCTTCTAAAAAAGGCCCACATAAGCCGTAATATGTATAGTTAGATAGAGTATAATTATTGCTCAGTTTTGATAAAACCTCTATCAGTAAGTTGCGATCTACAGCTTTGTTAAGACGGAGATGATATGGCGGATGATTCATTTGCGAGCCTCTTTCAATACCCGATCAAAACAGCTTTCGCCGACTTTTGATGCGCTCGCATCAGCATCATCAAGCAAGAACTTTCCAATTATCTTAATCTCATTTGTTTCGCGGACAAAAGCAATGCGTTGCTTTGTTGTTGGTTCTGGTGGCGGTAATGGTAAGTTCGGCCTAAATTGTTTGCCGCCCGGGCCCTTTATTACGGTTCTAAATTGTTCTTTTCCAATTTCTTTTTTCAATTCCTCAAAGGGCATTAATTTGCCTTTCTTAATATTTTCTTTCCCCTCCTTTACGTTGATTGATTTCCATTTGTTAGTGTAGTTAATAAAAAGACCCATTCCTTCTCTCATTTTGTTCTTAACTTGAAGGTAGATGGTAGAATTTGCATTGATTCCCCGCTTGGTTGTAGTTGTAGGTAAATTTCTAGGATCATCACTCTTGAACTCTACAATTCCTGAGATTGCGATAAACTGTGTATGATACGAAGGCAAGCCAGCTTCACCCCAGCCGGTAAGCTCGCTTTTATCGTTGTATAGAACCACTCTGTCATTGCATATAACTGTCCATCCTGCATCTTTTGATGAAAATAGTTTGCCCTCCTGGTCCTTATCCAATTCTTCCTGTGAAGGAATGGGGCGGGTAAAACCGACTGCTAAGTACACCTCAACACCGTTTGTCTTTGCCCTATAAATGAAAGGTTTTATTGAATTTTTATTTTTTATATCTGAAAAAACCAGACTAGGAATTTTAGCCTCAACTTTTTTCCCGTTCAAAAACACTTCAAATCCTCTGTCAATTATGAGAGCATAATGTGACGACACGGCTTTATACAATTCATCTTCAAACAAGTTTGAATCGTGCCCAAGAAGGGTGGAAATACCAGGATAGATATCTTTAATACATACTGTTGTGCCGTCTTCTTTTATAGTTGGTTTCGTTTTTTGAGTCGGTAGATACCAATTATCTTCATCAATAATCCAATCAGATGAAATTTTGACTTCGTAAGAGTCACCTTGATTTTTTGTGGAAATCAAACATTCCTTTCCAATTTTAAATATCGCCCTTTTCATACCTATGCCATAAGCCCCTACACCTCCTTTTTGTATTTTGGCATCTTTGGGTCTGCCCATTTTGAAAGCATAATCATGCAGCGCCCATGGAATGCCACCACAGTTGTCATGAATTGAAAAAATGGAGTCCGAAAATGTGATTTTTGCATAAAACCCTTTGTATGGTTTGTCGCTGGCACGCTTATTCGCGCTTCTTAGTATTCCATCGACGCAATTGTCTAACAAGTCGAGTACAGCGTCTATCAATTGTATGTCTCTCGTGAGCATATCAACAAAAAAAGATTTTGCAGGCCGCGCATCAACAACATCTGGATGTGTAGTCGTTGTTTTGGGATTCATAATGACATCTCTCTTTCTGTCATACATTTTGAAGTTTGCAAAATACAACTTTCATAATGAATTCAGCAAGTATTGGGCTCACACTGTTTCCTATTTGTCGGAAACTATGCCACTTGGTTGGTGAAAATTGAAACCAATCTGGAAATCCTTGCAGTCTGGCCGCCTCCCTTGGCGTAATCACCCGGTTCTCGGTTGGATGAAGCGGTCTTACAGCCTGATAACTTCCGCGTTCGCGACCTGTTCCTGCCCTGAGAGTTGGGCAAAATCCATTTGGATCAAGTCTTTGCGCTTTCGAGACATAATCACGTTTGCCCTGTCCTACCTTCGCGTATCTTTCAGAGACTTCTTGTGAATGCACCGTTCCCAAAAAACCAGATACAAGCCTCTTGCTTTTAAGACGTTCGATAGCTTCCATATCCCCAACCTCTTCAGGAATATGTCCATGCAATCTTCCGCCAAAATAACCGTTCAGTACATATCGGACTGGTCTCCATCCATCCCGTTCGGATTGCCAGGACGGTTTTATCTTTGTTGGCAGGCCTTTTAGTGCGTCACATACACGTACGATTTCCATCCCTTTTGGAGGCATAAAGTCTTCTGGTGTCAAAGGGCTCATCTCGTCTTTCTGATATCCGAAAAAGAAAATGCGTTTTCTTGTTGTAGGCGCGCCATATTCATTGGCTGAGAGAACCATTGGGGACAATAAAACATAATCCTTTTCAATTATTGAAAAGGCTCTTTCCCTTGTTTCCCGATTTTTTTCGCCCATTATTCCCGGAACATTCTCAGCCAAAAAGAATTTTGGGCGAGTTTCCGCGACTATTCTAAAAAACTCAACAAACAGGCCATTGCGAGCATCGCCCTTATTGTTTCTTCCTATGTGACTGAAACCTTGGCATGGCGGCCCACCAATGATTCCAGCAAGGTCGCCGTTCCTTAAATTCAATGAAGTTCTCAGGTTATGTCCTGTGAGTTTTGAAACATCAACAGCTAAATGATCCGTCTTCAGAAAATTTTTTTTATGGGCGTTCATTGCTTCCGAATCAATCTCCACTGCTCCGCTCACAACAAATCCTGCACGAGCGGCTCCAAGACTCAATCCTCCTGCTCCGCTGAATAGATCGACAATCTGATGAGAATCGCGCCTTTGCTTGATTCCGACGCTGTGTAATTTGTTGGACATACTATTCAGGCCAGTCCCTTGTTGGGCGCAATTTGAAAATTACCACTGAAGTGGAATTATACTTGTTCGCAAAATATTTGTATATCTTTGCGAGCCCATTGGGCGTACTGCCGATTTATCGAATTCCTTCATGATTTCGATGGAAAGGATGTTTTTTAATTGAAAAAGAGAAAACGCAAATCATATCACACCGCCCTCACCAGCCTTGTCTTTTCCCCGAACATCAAATTGATATACGGTCTGCAAAGCTTCACTGCCCTATCCGGGAACTTGATGTAGTTCTTATATAGCGATCCCGTCTGACCACGCCACTGGTGGACGTTGATGATGCTCTCGTCCGCCCCGGCCTCTTCCATGCGGCAGGCAAAATCCTTGCGGAATGTTTTTGCCGTGAATTTCAAACCCGTCTCTGCGGTGAGCTTCCGTATCTGTCTTGCCACCGTTGTTTCACACAACGGCAGCGCGCCGGTAATTCCCTCGTTGTCCAGATACGTGATTATGTGCTGGGGCACCGCAATCTTCCGGTACATCGGACGCCCCGCTTTTTTCGTAACGAACACCGTCCAAGAACACTTCTGGCGGTCAATGTGCTTCATTTCGAGCCGGAATATCTCCGACGGCCTCAGCCCTGTGCATCGCGCCACCTCGATAAAAATCCTCGTTGAGCGATACTCCTCTGCCGACACCGCCCCCATAATTACTTCCCACTCCATCTCTTCAAATCTCGGATTATCTGGTTCTTCCGGCATGAATCTATTCGCATACCTCTTAAGAAGCGTGCTGAATGGATTCAAACCCGGCCAGAGCCTCTCGTCTTTCAGCCATGCAATCATTCCCGACGCTGTCGTGATGACGAGCCGGACAGTGTCGTATCCGTATGGGTGGTCAATCATCTTCTCGATGAATTCCTGGGCGGTGACATCGTTGATATCCGTGATTGGGGAGTCGCCGTAGTGGTCATAGAACTTTTTGCATAGATAATGGAATTTCCTCTTGTCGCATCTCCGATTCAGTCCATGCCATTCCTCGTATGCCGTCATGGCCTCTCGGCACGTCTTATATTTCCCACTTGGACGCGGGCCCTCGTCGTGGAGGCTCTGGAGAAGATTGAATACGGCCAGATGCGCCTTGTTCTGGATTTCCATCGGCTCTTCATTGAAATTGCTTTTTGTCGGGAACAGTCCAGGTAGTCGCTTTGTAATCAGCTCGCCGTTGTCCAGCTTGAGCTTGACGGCGTATTGATGGCCGTGCGCGTAATGCCCGATTTTAACAATGTTGTAAGCCACGATTTTGTGCTTTTCCGGTTCCATGCAATCACCCCTTTTTGTCAGGGGTGAGGTTGCCTCTGAACCGGATTAACCTCAAGCCATTTTTAGTTAATTTCAGGTGTCCGGTCCCGGTGTCCTTACCGATGTGGGGTCACATCCGAGAGATCCGAAAAACACCTTCTATCTGGTAAAGGCCCTTTTGATATGGCTTGAGGCGACAACTTTTGAAAAAATATTTTAAGCGCCGGTCGGGATGCAGTGGTTTCCCGGTCGGCGCTTTTTCTTTTATTAAGGTACACGCGCGATCCTTTTATATCCCCAACCACCCAAAATCCGAGCTTTTCCCACCCCCGATAAATTTATTTTTGAAACCTGTCGCCTTGGGCACCCCCAAAAGGGCCTTTACCAGGTAGAGGCACAAAAAAACGAGGCGAGCGGGACCATGAACAAGACTGCGGAAATCCTAACAAACGAAGACGCCGGCGGAATCTACGGCACCTGTCCTTTTCCCACGGAAAACGATATCCAGATGCGGATCGACGTCGACAAAGCGGTTCGCGCGCTACCTCCGCGGCTCATGCTAATATGCCGCCTCATCGCACAGGGCGCGCCGAAGCATGAAATCTACGAACAGGCCGGAATAAGCCACACGACATTCCTGCGAGACATCGTAAGGATCAGACGCATTTTCACACAGCGCAATCTTCAAATTTACATCAACGACTGAAAGAAAGGAGGGTTGGAAGATGCAAAACGACAGAGACCGGGAAATTCTCACTTACTCGAGCATCAAGACGTTTCGCAACTGTCGGAGAATGTACGACCTGAGATATAACCGGCATCTTGCGCCGATTGACGAGGACTCGGAAGCGCAGGCTCTCGGAACCATTTTTCACGGGAGCATGGAACGGTGGTACGGTCGCGACATAGCCGTCCCCGTGGAGCAAGCCGGAAACAGCGTCCTCGAATACATCGACGGCGCCTGCCCCGACAGGGTTCATGATGACCGTCAGCGGAAGATGTGGCATCTCGCCCGTGCGATGTTTCTGGGGTATGTGAAGCGGTATCCCTCGGAAGGCTTCGACGTCGTCGCGGTTGAGAAAGAATTCGAAAGCCAGATCATCAATCCCGACACCGACTGTCCGAGCCGCACATTCATCATGCGAGGCAAGGTCGACGGCATCATTCTGAAGGACGGGAAGCACTATCTCCTCGAACACAAGACAGCCTCGACCATCGACGGCAATTACATCGAGCGGCTGCCGATGGATTTTCAGATTATTCTCTATTCCGACTACATAGAGAGATTCCTGAACATCCGCATCGCGGGCATTCTGTACAACGTCGTCGGCAAAGCGCAGCTCAAACAAAGCAAGGGCGAGACTCTTGCCGAATTCGAAGAGCGCCGAGCGGCGCTGATAGCAAAATCCAAAACCGGCAAATCGTCCGCAAAGCAGCAGATGCCAGAGTCCGACGATGATTTTCAAGCGCGGCTCGCCGTGAAATATGCCGAAGACGATATGTTCCACCGCGAGCTTCTCATCATTTCCCGCGACAACTTCGATGTGTTGCATTCCGAGGTCTGGGAACTTACCCAGCAGCTTCTGCTCGCGCGGCGCTCTGGCCGATGGTATATGAACACCGATTACTGCTTCCACTACAACCGCCAGTGTATTTACTTTCCCATCTGCCGCTCGGGCGAAAATCCCAACGTCATTGAAAACCTCTATCGCGTTGTGCCGCCTCATTCCGAACTGAGCGGCCCCGCCGTGGAGCCAGAACCAGTTTTTTAGGCCTATGCGGCCAGAAAGGAGATTTACCAATGGCAGTAACACTACCCAAGGCTCCGACGCCGAAAAAGAACGATCTTCGTAGCCTGACCGTACTTCTGCATGGTGGGAAAAAAATCGGGAAGTGCCTGAGTGGCGACACGCTGATCTATGATGCGAATTCCTGCAAACCTGTAACCATACGCGAAATTGTCGAAAGCTCTACCGGCGTGATCCACACAATGAAGGAAGCCGGATGCATAGTCCCTGTTAGGCCTTCGCATTTTCTGCGAAACGAGCCGGAGCAGTTGTACAGGCTGCTGACCCAGACAGGCAGAACCATCGAAGCGAC
>Ga0209606_1000198_pt1 | contig 98917 bp, 76 predicted proteins | sample AD_UKC057_MetaG_FD_184412 | JGI IMG/M metagenome (GOLD analysis project Ga0209606, IMG submission 184412) | Active sludge microbial communities of municipal wastewater-treating anaerobic digesters from USA - AD_UKC057_MetaG (SPAdes) (version 2) | ecosystem: Engineered > Bioreactor > Anaerobic >...
CACAGACATGCCGCCTCAACGGCGTCAGCTTCGTTCCGTTCCTCCTCAAAGCTCTCCGTCATCATCTATGCAATTTTCAAGGTTCTGTGCTCTGTGATACACTTGTTTCACAAAGCTAAATGCTTACGATTTTTTTAACGTGAAAAAATCCGTGTTAAAGAATTGTGGCAATTGTCAGGGCGTTGATATGACATCCTGAAAAAGCATGCTCCCGCCGTCCGGTCTATTTGAGGAAAAGAAAAGCCCCTCCTTTGAAATAATCACGTCGCGGGCTTACTTTGAAGATAACGCTTTCTGCGGGAGGGGCGAGCTTGGCTAGAGTCCGGTAGGCTTCGGTTGGGAGAATTTCACGTTTTAAATGCTCATGCGGTTCGCGGCCGAGGTTAAAATAAAACAGCCACAAACGGCCATGCTCTATCAATAGAGCTTCGATAGATTCGGTGTCTCCCGGAGAGATGAGTTTGACGACATTAAGTTTTCCGGGCCGAAGCCTAGTGCGTCCGGGAAAGCGTCCGTCATCGACCAGCGCGACATTAGCCGCGCACGGCGCGTATTCAGCAAAATATTCGAGAGCCATCTCGTGCGAATAGTCAATTTTTCCGAATCCCAGCATGCCTATCGCCTCGGCTGAAAAAAGGACGGCTCCACCTTCGGCGATATCGTCGCATATATTGGCCGCAACGGTTTTCACGGTGGTTTTTTCGGTAAATGAATGATAAAGGTTGACCTGTGCTAGAGCCAGAACTGCTATGACTGAAGTCGCGAGGGCCGCTTTGACGACTCTTGCATTAATTGAAATTATCGCATGCGTTATAATCATATAAAACAAGAATGTAAACGGGAGATAGTACTTCGCGGAAATGGCGGCAGTGGAAGCTTCTCTGGTTATGTATGAAATGACAAGAATGAAACCGAGGATGAATGCTGGAAAGATGATTTCGCGCTTAGGATTTCGTCTGCAAATAAGCCAAAGAAACAGTAGTAAAAAAGCCGCGAGTATTGCGAACGACGAAAAGAGCAGAGTTCTATCTAATAGGCTTCTGCCGTGTATCAGATAAAAATCTCCCAAGATAAAACCGAAAATGGAGTCGATTAGATTGAAAAACGATTTTGTAAAAATGCCAGCGGCTAGTTCTCTGAAAGTGATAGACGCACCATTCACTTTGTTAATTTGAAATAGGAAAAATTTAAAAAATGGAAGGAAAAAAAACATAAACGAAAGGCTTGCGATGCCGGCCAGCGGAGCCAAGCGGGGCAGTTTTCTGAAATTAAAAATGACAAGATATGCAAATAGAGCGGCAAACAAATAAATTGTATAGTATTGAGTCATCATTGCTCCCGCCGCAAAAAGGCCGAAAGCAACAGCGTCTTTCCAATGCCCGCCTTTCTCCACAATCTTCCAGAAGAAATATATAGCAACCAGGGTAAAAATCGCATTGAGATTGTGATATCTGACGATACATGAATAAAAAGTGTGCAAGGGGCTTATTGCCGCAATCGCGGAGACAAACAAACCTCCGTATCCGTCGCCTAGCATCCTTGAACTTAATATGCACAATACGATGAGAAAAAAAACGCCTATGCCTGCCTGACAAATCCGCACGGCAAGCTCGCTTTCAAAAATATGATAGAACAGTCTAATGACAAAAATATCCAAAAAAGGAGTCATATCCATTTTGGATTCTAAGATGAACCGGGAAAACGGTTCGGCGTGTGCTATACGAACGCGGATTAACTCCTCAGGGTCGTAAAACGCGTTGTATGCGAAAAGAGCGCGGAGCGCGCCGCCCAATGCGACGACCATGGCGCAAATCGCGATATATATAATCCTCTTGTCTTTCAACTCTCGCGCTCTCTCTGCGCTGCTAGGCGCTCAGAAAAAACACCCCTCTGATTCGTTAAAAGCTTGGCTTCATCCGAAATACCCATTAAACAATTCTAACAAAAAACGATAATCAGAAATAGAGCGCGCTTTTTGTGGAGAATATTCACAACATACAGATAGTAAAGTCAAAGCATCACGGCAGAGGAGGTTCATAGCCGGTAAATCTCTGATTAAGATAGTCCGAAACCCACACTAAACCGGTTGTCTGCGAGATTGCGACATCGTACGGCGACCTCAGTTTGCCGACTCCGGCTCCGTATCCGCCGATAACATTGATCAATTGATTTGAAACCGAAAATACCTGTATCCTATCATTGCCGCTGTCAGCCACATAGATGTTCCCGGCTCCGTCCACTGCCAATCCTGCGGGGGTGTCAAGTTGTCCGTAATGGCTCCCTTTGCCGAATCCGAGCGCCAATCCGGTTTGTTCTGTTCCGGATGCGTCATATGCTCTTATCATGTGATTCACTTTGTCCGAAATATAAATCAATCCGTTGACAGGATTGTAAACGACGCCGTTGGAATCGGGAACATCAAAAGAGGCTGCTTCGTCAACAGAAAGGCTTCCGGGATCGTAGTTCGCAACTTTTTCATAATGTGTGGCGACGATTATTCTTCCTGTTGGAAGCATAGCCATTTTCCATGGGCCGATCACCTGTCCGTGGTCCACATATTGCCCGGTTGCCGCGCTGAATTTTTGAACTCTTGAAATTGAATCGCACACATAGACATTTCCTGAATCATAAAGGACTGAATTCGGTATGATAAATTGACCCGGCTGGTTGCCATATTCGCCCCATGTCTCATAAAAATTGCAATCTTCATCGAAGACGGAAACACGGTTGTTGTGGTTGTCGGCGATATAAACATAATTATAACCCGATGGGGAGGCATCTCCTATGGCTATTCCAGAGGGTCTGTTGACATAGCCGGGCGTGTCAGGCGCTATATATACATCGCCGGGAAGCTGAGCGCATGTTTTCGATGTCGTAAAAGGAGCTACAATCGCTGCCGCTGCGGCTGTGTTCGAGAATGAGCTTTGAATATCAATCGGAACGTCGAACCATGCGGTAATTTTGAAATAGTAAGTTTTCCATGTTTCAATGTCCGCCGGAACTGTCAGTTCGAACGATGTCGCGCCTAGAGCGGTGACATACGATTCGGCGGCGGCGAAAGTTCCTTCTGTGTCCGACATCCAGATTTTGTATCTTAAAGTCGCCGGGTCAAGCGGTTTGTTGTCTTCGAACTTAGTCACGGCAGGCCAAGAAAGCGTGATTTTGCCGACTCCGCCCGCCGCAGACAGCACAGGCGCGCGCGGAGTTGAACTTAAAACTGAAATTGTTCCTGAATGACCAATTACTCCGGAGCCTCCGTCCGCTCGGATCAAGCCGGATGTGAATTCGTTTAGAGGTTGAAAAAATGAGGAATCGGCAGGGCCTGCCGCTCCGATCGGATCAAGTGTTCCTGTCGTGCTCCAAGCTGAAACGATGTCGCCGAGGAAATTGTCATAAGCGTCATACCCGGCTGCCCATGCGTTGATAACTCCGCCGACATTCATTTCCACCGCCCCGATGGCCGCCCCTGCGCCGTTAGCCGCGTCCATCACGACAATTCTATCCAATGGGCCGGCGCTCCATGTCGGGCTTTGCGCTATATCGCTCACATCAGCAATGCCTGTCATGCTGTCGGCTTCGATAAATATCGGGCCTTCAGGCAAAGTGTGAGTCAAATTTCCCGTCGCAATTCCGTTTGAGAATATCGCTCCCGACAATGTCGCTTGGCCGGGGGCGTAATACGCGACTCCCGGCCCGCTCCACAACAGCTTGTTAAGGGTTCCATTTTTGCAGCTAATCCGCACGGGCGAATTCCAGTCGATTTTAATATTGCCCATGTTGTCATAAGCGGTTACAGTCACTTGAGACGTCTCTCCTGCAGCAAGGGCTGTCGGGGACGATGAGACGACAAAGTGATGAAGCGGCCCGGGCGTCCAATCCACACCGGCGGATTCTCCCCAGTTAAGCGTGACGTTCTCGACAACCTTAATCTTCACGCCTAAGTCTATGATTGAGTCGATTACGGAAAATGGAGAGTACACTCCTGCGACGAATAAGTTCCCTGATATGGTTGCAGTGTAGTCAGGCGCGCCGTTCTGAACTAATCCCGCGCCCGACCATGTGAATCCAGAAGCAGTCCCGCCTGTCTGTGTCAATAATAACCCATTTGGATTGGAAAAATCCGTTTTGACGTTGCCAAAGCCGTCATAGGCGGTGATTGAAAAATCTATGTTTTGACCTACCAAGACGCTGGTTGCCGACGGCGTTAACACGAAATAATCAAGCGGCCCCGGATCCCAATCTATTTGGCCCGTTCCGAAAACGTCCGGCGCCGGGGCGTCGAATTCATCGCACCTTATTGTTTGTGTTTCGGATGTGGTGTTTCTGATTTTAACGGAAGCTTTGCCGCCTGTGAATCTCCCCGGTTCCAGAGTCGCGGTTCCGGGACCTGTCACAGTTACGCCTAATGACGCGTCGCTCCATTCCGTCGTTGCGGATGTGCCTGTCTCGACGGAAAGAGCTATCGGATTCGTATTGTTATATGTCGTTATTAGGTTGCCATATATGTCCTTAGCGGATATTTCAATTGTCGCGATATCTCCTGCGGCAGGATTGCCTGCAGGAGATGTTTTTGTTAAGTCAAATGAGCCGAGCGGTCCGAAATCCCAGAAAATATTCGTGTTCGCGGTGTTGCTCAAATTCTGCTCGGTCGCGGTGGGAGCGTGCGCGCCCGGCTGCGTGTTCATCACTCTCACCGTTGCGCTGCCGAAATCGAACCATCCGGGCGCAAGCGTTCCTTGCCCGTTGCCTAGATCGGTTACCCCGTCTCCGCTCCATGTCGTTGTTAAAGGATCGTTTCCTGACAATAATATGTTCAACGTATTGTCGTAATCGGTCACCACATTGTCCATGGAGTCATAAACCGTAATTTTTAATGTTGCCCATGTGTTGACCTGCGGATTGTTGCCCAGAGGGGGATCAACCCTTTCCAACGTAATGTGGTCAGGAGGCAATGATTCCCATGTGATGGATGCGTTGCCTGAAACGCCGGGATTGCCGGTGTCGTATTCGGTGACGGATATGGATGTCGTTTGAGCTATCTCATTGTAAATATTAAATGTGGCTACTCCTGCGGCAAATGCTCCAGATGAAAGATAGGCTTTTCCGTCGATAGCTCCGTCCGGTGTCACATTTGTTCCCGACCAAGCGATGGTCGAATCGTTTCCAGAAGATAAAAGAACAATGTTGTTTGTGTTGTTATATCCGACTTTGAGGATGCCGCCGGTGTCGTATGCCGTTATGCGCAGAGTCGCGGTCGTATATGTGGTTGGGTTGCCGACGGGAGGAACGATAACCTCGACAAGGAAGCTTCCGAGCGGGCCTGCGTCCCATAATGGACTTTGCGCGGGAATAGTCGAAGCGTTAACGGCATTTTTGCTGACTCGTAGCCTTATCGGGCCTCCCGGCGTCGAGTATGCAAGTTTCGCTGATGTGGCGACTCCATTGACGAATTGAGTCCCGGCTAGGGCGGCAGTTCCCGGCGCTCCCGGCGTCACACCCGTCCCGCTCCATGTGAAGCTCGCCATTACGCCGTCTAGACAATCAAGATTCACTGTCTGATCAAAGTCGGTTTTAAGATTGCCGTAAATGTCATAAGCTGTCAGCGTGACGGTAGTTTGCGCGTTTACGACGAGAGAAAGTGGAAACGCCGAGATAGTAAAGCTCCCTAAATCAGCGGGCGTCCATGCAATCGCGTTAGACACTCCGGATTTAAGGTTTATGTCCTTTGCGGTTACAGTCACGCCAGACTCAACTTGTGTGTTAAAAATCTCCAATTGGTGCTGACCGCCGGAGAAAGAATTTGCTGCTATTTGCGCGACTCCGGAGCCTGAATCCGAAACGCCTGTTCCGCTGTATGCTACGCCGGCGCCGGATGTGTTCTGTGTTGTTATTGAAATAATGCCGGGGTTATCGTATGAGGCGATTTGAACTCCGGTTGAGTAATATGCCGATATAGAGACTGTGGAACTATCTCCCGTTTGAACTGAATCAGGGGCGGCGCTAAGAGTAAAGTAACCCACATCGACGACTTTCAGCCATTTATTCGAGTTCGTGTCCGCATTGAAACTTCCGGTGGTTTTTTGCGCTTCGCTCGTCGCGTCGCGGGCTCGTATGTTGAGACTGTAGGGTCCGAGCGGCGTGCCGGCGCTTGCAGTAACAGACAGTGTGCATATCGCCTGTTGATTCGAGTCGAAAGCTCCGCAAGTCATTGGCTGCCAGTTGGCAGGTCCGCCGCCTTGAATGCCGGACACGTCAACGTGGACATCGCTTATCACCGCGTTCAAATCCTCGATAGTCACAGAAAGCGTCGATGATTCAGTTCCGTTAGGATACAAATAGTCGGGAGCGAATTGCGCGCCGATGATTTCTGGCGCGGAGTCGCAGATTGTCAGATTTCTCGAAGCGCTTTTTGTCAGCCCGCCTTTATCCGTGACAGTCAAAATAATTGGATAGTCGCCGGGAGCAAGGCCCAACGCGGGGACAATATCAACTGGGGTAACGCCGATTTTGTTGTGGAATCTGTTCTTTGGCTCGACTAAGTTTTGGGTTAAAGTTTTATTCGGAGCTCCGATGTTGCTCAGATCAAGCACAGCGGAATAAAGATCATGATAGCTAAGATTGTGAATTCCTTTATTGGGGTCCGACAGATATGCCGTCGCGCTCGCAGATGAGCCATCCAACTTTTGACAAGCAGGGGCCGGGTGCGATGAAGACTCGATGACAAACCAGTCAACAACAGGTTCAAAGTTCTGTTCGAGAGCATAAAGATAATTGCCGATGCCTATATATGCTTCAGGCTCAATCGTGGAGCCGTTATCAAAAGGCAGAATAATCGAATTTCCTTGAATGCTATAGATTATTGGCTCTTGAGCGTCCATTCTCTTTTCGCCGGTCTTTGTGATTGTATTTAATGCTCCGCTATTTGTGTAGCCTTGTATAATGCCGCTGACATGAAGCAACGGCGTTGAAACAGAGCGCCCTGCCCCTGAGTTTTGCACAGCCGGCCATTCGTAATTCCAAGAGCCGCCCAAATCTCTTATGGCGTAAACGCTTGACGGTTCGGGGGTTATCCCGTATGTTCCGAAGTAAAAAATGCCGTTTGAATGAGCCGGAGGGCCTGTGAATCTTGTTGTTGGAATTGCCGCTTCCCAAATGTGAGCGGAATCGCTCGGCATAGACGGATCGAACTTTCTAAATATTGCGCTGTAATGTTGATTAGCTACTGTATACACATAGGTCTTTCCGCCGTAGTCTGCCACAGTAGTTGAGGAATTTATTTTATGGTCGGGTCCGTAGTTCACCGGATCTGCGGTAAAAGTCTTCTTGAGTTCCCCATCCAAATCAACGCCATAAAGTATTCCATTATTGTTGATAACAAAAACGAGGTTTGTGCCCTCGATTTCTGCGTGCGAGGGTTTCATAGTTGTGAAAGGCGTGGATATTGGGGGATTCAATTGCGAAGGATATGTCCATTTTAACGAGCCTGAGAGTCCCAAATCCTCGACGGCATAGATTCTTCCTTTTCTGTTCCCTGCTTCTTTCGTTGATGTGAAATAAATAACGTCTCTGCCTGCTACGGCATCCCATATAACGAGCGGCATTGAGTAAAACTCATAATCTGGAGCGGGTTGAGTCCACGTCCAGACAACCTGAGCCGCCGCTCCGCTGATATCGACTTTATAGAGATTTCCATCCCTATGCGCTACATACAAGAAATTCTTATCGGTTGAAAACGCCGGCTGGGCCAATATTTGTGCTTCGTTGTATACAGCCGCTGATATCTGCAAGGGATTGTCCCAGCATTTGGTTCCCAAATCTTGATTTACACAATGAACTTTGCTGTCTGAGGTAATAAAATACAATTTGATTTTTCCGGTAAATGGGTCTTTTCTGGCGAAAGGCTGGGTTTTTAAAAAGGATGGCAATATTGAATACGCCCATCTATTCGTAAGATATTGATTGGCAAAATTTACAGACGATTCATTAGAACCGGATTGGTTGCACCTGAATTGAAGCCATTCGTCATAACAAGGCGTATTGTCCACGACTTCAGTGTAGAGCGAGCCGGCTATGGTGTCAGAAACCATTACTTCGGATTCGCCTGACAAGCTTCCGATGGAGGCTGTCACTTTTCCGGTCCCTTCGGAGACTCCGATGAAGTCGCCGCTGGCGGAGATTGTGCCGATTCCTTCCGAAACGTTCCATTCCGGGGTGCATCTTATAGGAGGAATAACTTGAGTCAAAGCAGTCGTGTCATAGCAATATGCTTTGAATTTGAAGAGGTATCCGGAAGAAATCTTTTTTTCGGACGGCGATATTCTAATTTCCATTAATTCGCTGTCTAAAATCTGAATAAAGCGTTCAATCCTAGATGAGTTGCCGAACGAATCGTAAACTTCCACTGTCACGAGACGCTCGCCTCTGCTTTCTGGAAGCTTCCATTCAGCTTGTTTCCCGGAAGATGATACTATGGAGCCTTCAGACACTTGCCATGTATAAGACAAGGAATCGCCGTCCGGGTCTATTGCTTCGGCAACGAGCGACAATAAACCGCCGGGGAGAACCGCATCGGGTTGATAGCTGATTTCTGTGACAACCGGCGGACTGTTGAACTCGGTCAACTGAGCGATTAAAGCGTAGGCGTCGGCCAGTCCGCTTATGGGCATATCGGTGTAAAGCGGTTTCATTGCCCCTTGAAACAGCATCTTAACGCCTTGCGGCTTTATGTCATTCCTTAGAGTTTTTACTAAACCAGCCAAACCTGAAATATATCCTGCCGAAAGAGATGTCCCGCTTTTGAAAGCGTATCCTCCGCCGGGGGCTGTGGAATAGATGTTGTCGCCCGGAGCCGAAATATCAACAGTGGCTCCGAAGTTGGAATATGAGGCTCTTGAATCAGTTATCGTTGTTGCTCCGACAGATATAGCATGGTGAATCGCGGCAGGATAGAAAGTATCCGCGCTTGCCCCGTTATTTCCTGCGGCCGCCACGGTGACTATGTTTTTTGCGTTCGCGTTCGACAACGCCGCTTTAAGGGTGGTAGCCGCCGGCGATGTCGGGTCTAAGTGCGCTCCGAAAGACATGTTGATGACATCCGCGCCGTTTTGCGTCGCGTATGATATCGCGTTCACAACGCTGAATAAGGGACACGAGTCGGATGCGTCGCATGCTTTTAACGGCATAATTCTGCAGGTTGAACATATTCCGGCTATTCCCAATTCGTTGTCGGGTTGCGCTGCGATTATTCCTGCGACCGCAGAGCCATGTCCAGTGTCGTCCTTTACATCTTCCGGGTCGCCGGGGTCGATGAAATTTCTTCCCGGCATCACTCTTGCCGCGAGTTCAGGATGGTTAATATCTATTCCTGAATCAATAACGGCGACAATTGCTGATTCATCCGATGGATTTCCAATATTCCAAACTTCTCCCATGCGAATTTTTTCATATCCCCAACGAAGCATTGAATCAGCGCCGTTGGCAAATATCGGATCGTTCGGCAAGTCGGACGCGCTCAAAAGATAATTGGGAAACGATGATTTAAATAAAGATGAGCGCTCCAACGAGCTGCGGATTTCTTCAATAACGGGACCGCTTGTAGTCCGGATTTGGCATAATCCGAGAGTGGCGTTGTATCCGACTATCTTGCCGCCATGAGCTTCGACGGCGTCTCGAGCAGTCTGATAAGAAACTCCGGGAGCCAAAACAAATAGAGCTTGTTCGCCAACTGTCGCCAGACCCGCGCTGTGGTCGAACTCGATAGTTGCGTTTTCTGTAAAGGGGTACTCGAAAAGATCGCCTGAGCCGACAGTCACAATATCCCCGGTTGTGTGTGTGAAATCGTTATAAAATGCTGAAACCCTTCCACTCGCTCCGGGATGAGGCTCCAAAACCAATACATCCGACAATTCATTCGTAGGTTCAGGCAAAGAACCGTCGGTTCTCCAAACCGCCGGCACATATTGGACGAATTCTCCAGAAGAATCATAAGCTGCCGCTCTTAATGTTAATATGTCGCCTTCGTCTATGTCGGCCGAATCAACGACATCCCCTTTAACATTCACGATTCTTATTGACTCGATCCGACTGGAATTTGCGTTTTCCGGCGAATAAATAGTTAAAACAGCAGGCCTTTTCGCATATATTAAGTATCCGCGCCACGGCTCGAGAATCGTTGCTTCCTCGTAACTCTCGATTCCATTCTCATATCTGTAAGCGCGAGCGGAAACGGCGTCCGTTTCCGCAATCGGGACTCCGTCTACTTGAGTTGATTGCGACAAGCTCAAAGGGGTGGGATATGGATTGCCGATGATATTCCATCCTTTGGCGAGATCGATATCGTATTTGCTCGACCAACCGACGGCAACATCCAGCGTCGCTCTCGACTCTGTTTCGGAATACAACCAAATGCCTTTTCCACGCGACGGCGAGCCGGTTTCAATGCATTTAACATACTTGCCGTCAACAATCGCAAAAGTCTCTTCTTTGTTCGTGATGCTACAAATTGAGGAATGCTCTTCCAAATCGTATGGAACGCTATACATTTGCCAACCGGGGTAGATGTCTATTGATATTTGATCTGACCTTACGGTAATGACACTCACACAGAATAATAAAACAAAAACAAGTGATGCCGAAATAAACGATTTTGAGACAAGTCTTATCATCAATATAATTGTATATAATTGTTAATTACAGTCAAATTAATTATCCTGATACATTGATACTGTATTGACAATGCAAATATATTTTGAATAATTTGTCGATATTCGCTTTTTTATCCAAATTTCAGCAACGGATTCGATTATACGAAGCATTCGATGTTATTACCCGTTGTTCCGAGTGGCGCACACAAACGGGTTGTGGGCATGCGATTGGGAAAACCAACAAAAAATTGGTATATATTGACGGATATTTCACAATTAAGTCGACAAACCGGGACGATTTTCACAGCGGCGAATTGCTTTGTTGCCGACGTGTTTTTGTTCATGATGCCAATATTCTATTGATTGCATAAATACGCCTTGCGTTCCGCGTTTCATCCGCTCTAAACAATCGCTCCAGAGTCCTAATGACAGATTAGGGTTGTAAAAAGATGAGACAAAATCACACAATCCCGGAACCGAGGGCCACGGCTAAAACAAGAAGCATTCCTCCAACGATAAGCTTTACTGTTTTGAGCGTCACTTTTTTTATTAGTCGAGAGCCTGCGAAAGAGCCGACAAAGGCGGAAAGAGTAGCCGCTGCGATCAGCCCGGCTCCGCCGGATTTGCTTATGGCCAAGAAATCTCTGGAAAAGAAAGTGAAACCGTAAACCAAGAGGCGGGAGATATCTACAACCACCGCGGCAACAACGCCTGTGCCGATGAAAACTTCTTTTGAAAGGCCAGCCTTTGCGAGGAATGTGGAGCGCAACGCTCCCTGATGGCCGGATACGCCTCCTACGAACCCAGACATCGCTCCGCCCAAAGGCAGCCATTTCTTTTCAAACTCGATTTTTTGAAGCGAAGGTAAAAGTTCGAACATGGAAAAAACAATCATCATGCCAGAAATGACAATCGCTATGGGAGATATAGAGCGTGTCTGCCCCCAGAGCGTGTATTCAGCCACAGGAGCCAATCTGGCCATCGAATTCAGCGTCAAAGCGCCCGCGAACGCCGCCGCCGCTCCGGGAACCGCGAACGCCGCCACCACTTTAAAATCGGCGTGTTTCCCAACGAGACCCACCTTGAATATATTATTCAGCAAGTGCGCGGCCGCTGTCGCCGCCACTGCCATTTCCAAAGGAAAAAATATCGCGAACACGGGCATCATGACACTGCCAAGCCCGAAACCTGAAAAGAGCGTTAAAGCCGACGCCGCAAGCGCGGCTCCGCATACGGCTACATATGCTATCGCCATCCGTTTTCTTCAGCCTTTTCGTAAATATCGTCTATCGCTTTCATCACAGCCAGTCCGTCTCTTCCGTCGGAAGCGAATCCCTCTCCGAACCCGAAGTAGTCCCTGTCCCTGCCCATTATCCCATCGACGAAATAGTCCATTTGAAGCTTGTGCATGTACACGGAGCGGCCGACTTTAACCGGAACCGGAACGCCTACGCCAATCAACGGAGAAAGACCGCCGTAGAGTTTCAATTGAGTCGGAATATACTCGTAAAAAGGAAGTCCGAACCACATTCCGTTGATAAGGTTGTATCGCAGCGACGCCTTGTCGCCGTAAATCCAGCCGGACTCTCCGACGAGGTTGTCGGCTGTTACGCTCATATTCATGTCAGCTGTGCCAATAGCGCCGGATTCGAATCTCGCAGTGATTGTTCCTTGATCCTCCCAGAGCAGGTCTGAGCGTTTCATGCTGATAAAGCCTGCTGTGGAGACGGGCCGTTCCCCGGCAAAATACATTATCAGGTCCAACAGATGGGTTCCCATTTCTAGAAGTTGTCCGCCTCCGGTGCGTTTGTCTTTCTGCCTCCAAAGCCCCAGTTTTTCCTCGATGTCCACGCCCGCCATTTCGGCTATTTTCTTCACTGTCTCGAAAACCGGAGAATCGAACCGGGCAGGCGGGTTCAGCATTGTGCCTGTAATCGACGACACGAAACCCAGACGCCCCGACTCAATCATATTCTTTGCTTTCACCATGCCTGCGTCGAATCTCTTGACCATGCCTATTTGGAGGTTCACGCGGGCGCTCTCGCATGCCGCGACCATCTCTTCCGCCTCGGCGGAGTTCACCGCCATAGGTTTCTCGCAGAACACGTGGATTCCGCGTTCGGCGGCCATTAAAGTCAGTTCTTTGTGCGCCCAGTTAGGAGTGCATATCAGGATTCCGTCCGGTTTTGCCTCGTCCAATAATTCAACCGCCGAGCAGAACGCTTTCGACACTTTGAATTGCGAGCAGACGGCGTTCCGGTTCTTTTCCGTGACATCCGCCGCTCCCACAAGCTCCACATCAGGATTGATTTTCAGGTAAGGCAAATGGCCTTCCCGCGCTATCCTTCCGCAACCGATTATCCCTATTCTTGTTTTTCCGCTTTTTGCCATGATCCGGATGCCTCCGTGTTCACTAATATGTGTTGTTTGTTTCCGATTTGGAACTGAAAAAAGAATAATTCACGATGCGCCGCCGTCAACGCAGGCGCTTCGGTCGACTCCCGCCTTTTCGTAAATCGCGTCGAGAAGTTTCATGTTCGCGACGCCTTCTCTAATGTCGGTCGCGGGTTGAACCCCAGTTCTAACCGCATTGCTGAACGCCTCTATCTGGCTCTGGTAGGTCGTGTTTCTATCGACTCTTAAAGAGCGGATTTTTCCACCTGAGCGGACAACTAGGATATATGGCTCGATGATTGCGGGGCCTACGCGGAAGGCAGGAGAGAAAGGCATGAAGACGAAGATTGAGCCTTTTTCTCCTTTTATCAGCGCGTACGGCGGAAGGAAGTCTGCAAGCGAGCAATTGATTTCAGCGACCACGCCGTTTTTGAATTTCATTACTGCTTCGGCGGCGCGATCCACTCCGTCGGAAACCGAATCTGCCCTCGCGGACAATATCTCGGCATCGTCGCAATCCGCTATCCATCTTGAGAAGCTGACAGGATAGCAACCGATATCAAGAAGTGCGCCGCCGCCGCAATCAGCTCGAAACTGCACTTTATCTTTGTGAAAAAGCCGGACTCCGAACTGGGAATAAACGCTTCGAATCTCTCCGATTTCGCCATTTCTGACAATTTCTTCAATTCTGGCGCTGAGCGGATGATACCTGTAATGGAATGCTTCGGCGAAAATCAAGCCGGATGCATTGACCTCTTCGGCTATATCTTCAGCTTCTCGGGCGGAACCTGCCACCGGTTTTTCGCATAGGACGTTTTTTCCGGCCTTAAGCGAGAGTATCGACCACTTTTTATGCAGCGAAACGGGCAGCGAAATATACACGCAATCAATATCGTCGTCTGAAAGCAATTCCTCATAACTGCCATAATGCCGGGGAATTCCTCGTTTTGCGGCATAATCTTTTGCTGTTTTTGGGTTTCTTGACGCAACGGCGAGAAGGTCGGCGTCTTTGATGTGTTTGATGTGGTTGATGAAGCCGTTATCGTTGATGCTTGCCGTGGAGATAATCCCGTAAGTGAGAGGTTTCATAAGAGTAGCCCTCAATATTGCGCAAATAACAAAAAGAGTAAGATTCGTCAGACAAAAAGTGTAACTCGCGCATCCGGAAAAGTAAAACAGAAATATTGGAGGAGAGACAGGGGCGGAGAGGGAGGAAATGATATTGACAATGGAGAAGAAAACGATTAATGTACCATGTGTAAAAATTCACAAAGCGGCGCTAGAAGTGGGAAAGAGCGCGGCAAGAAAACGAAAAAGAGGCAAATATACACGACAATCTCAAATATGCTAGGAAAAGGTTGAGAATTTTCTTGACCCGGCGTATACGGCATTCTATACTGTTCGGGCTTGAGAGCGGATAACCTATAAAGGTAATAAATATTTATCTATAAAAGGAGGGGGAAATCTTGAACATCATTGTACTGGTAAAGCAAGTGCCTGATACGGAAACGCGTATCAAAGTGCAGCCCGGCACGACCGACATCGTGCGCGAAGGGATCAGCTATCTGCTGAATCCTTACGACGAATTCGCGGTCGAAGAAGCTTTGAAGATTAAAGAAGCAAAGGGCGGCGAAGTGGTGGTCATCACGATGGGCGAAGCCCGCACGGAAGAAGCGGTGCGCACAGCTCTGGCGATGGGCGCCGACAAAGCTAGAAGACTGGACGGAGCGGAATTCCTCGGAGCCGATTCCTACGCTACGGCGGCAGCTCTGGTGAAAGCCATTCAGGGCGAGAGTTACGATCTGATCCTGTGCGGCAAACAGGCAGTTGACGACGACAGCGTGCAGGTGGGAATCCTAGTGGCCGCCATGCTCGGCATCCCGTGCGTGAATATGGTCACGAAACTCGAAGTCGCGGACGGCTCTGTGAAGGCCACGCGCGAAATCGAAGGCGGAACAGAGACTGTCGAAGCTCCGACGCCCTGCGTGATCACCGCGCAGAAAGGCCTCAACGAGCCGAGATATCCTTCGCTTCCGGGAATCATGAAAGCGAAAAAGAAAGAACTGAAAGCCGTTTCTCTTGGAGACCTTGGATTGGCCGCCGATCAGGTGGGAGCCGCCGGGTCGAAGACTGAAATATCCGAACTGACCATGCCGGCGGAACGCGCGGCGGGCAAAGTGTTCGAAGGCGAACCCGCGGACATAGTTCCGAAGGTGGTAAGAATGCTTCGCGACGAAGCGAAAGTCATCTGATCTCAAATACGAAAAAAGGGAGGTTCGAGATAAATGGCCAACGTATGGGTTATAGCCGAAGTAAAAGAAGGCAAACTAAAAAAAGTAGCCCTTGAGATGCTCAGCAAGGGTAAAGAATTGGCGTCACAAGTCGGCGGCGCGCTGGAAGGCGTGCTAGTAGGCTCGGGCGTGGAAGGTCTGGCCTCTGAAATGGCCAAATACGGCGCGTCCAAAGTTTATGTGGCTGACGACGCCGCTCTCGCCGAGTATAACGGCGAAGCTTACGCGAATGTCATAGGCAAACTGGCCGAAGAGCAGAAACCGGGCGTCATCCTCATCGGCGCTTCCGTCAATGGCAAAGACCTCGCTCCGAGACTCAGCGCGAAACTCGGCGCCGGGCTTGCTTCAGATGTTGTCGAACTAGGCGCGGACGGCGGAAAACTCACCGTCAAACGCCCGATCTACGCAGGCAAAGCTTTCGCGTCGATCAAATTCAAAACCGACATCCAGATCGCGACTGTCCGCCCGAACGTGAACCCCGTCGCCGCCCCGAACGATGGAGCGAGCGCGGAAGTCGTGAAAATTTCAGCGGACGCTGGCGCTGTCAAAGCCAAGATCGTTGACAAGCAGCTTTCGGCAGGCGGGAAGATCGAACTGACAGAAGCCAACATTATCGTTTCTGGCGGACGCGGCATGAAGGGCCCCGAGAATTACAAAATGCTCGAAGACCTCGCCGAAGTCATCGGAGCCGCCGTCGGCGCTTCCCGCGCCGCCGTCGACGCCGGATGGAGAGCGCACCACGATCAGGTCGGACAGACCGGCAAAACGGTCAGCCCCACTCTGTACATCGCTTTCGGCATTTCAGGAGCCATTCAGCACCTTGCCGGCATGAGCTCCTCGAAGTTCATCGTCGCCGTCAACAAAGACGCCGAAGCCCCCATCTTCAAAGTCGCAGACTATGGGATAGTCGCCGACCTGTTCACAGTCGCTCCTCTGATGACCGACGAGTTCAAGAAACTCTTGGCTGAGTGATAAGGGCAACTGCTTTTAACTTTTTTAACGAAACAAACAACAAAGCCGGGGAGAACACAAACTCCCCGGCTTGTTTTTTGCCTCTTTCGACGTTCTTTTAATTCATACTATATTAAAAATCCAAAGCTAGGTTTTCGACACACAAGCAGGCGCAGGTCAACTTTCGCTGAACATCTGAATTCTTAACGCAGTCGGGCGGTGTTGACAATTTCGCAGCGCGCTTGTTATTCTATTTATAAGTTAATACGGGAGCAGAATATATATCTCACGCCGTCATTCCCGCGAAAGCGGGAATCCATTTTAAGCAGTGGAAGCGATTATACTTTTCTGAGCGACAATTGTTTTGTTCAATTGAACATTTTTGTAACGCCAGACTTATAGTTCCCGACGCGTTGATTCACAACCTATGTTGAAGATATGACAAATCGAACAGGAGGTCAGATTGTTGAAGATTGAACCGTGGTTGATTTGGGGCGCTCTTGCCGCGCTGTTCGTCTTGGGGGAAATATTCACGACAGGCTTCTTTCTATTGTTGTTCGGTATCGGCGCGGGGGTGGCGGCTGCTCTGGCTGGATTCGGATTCCCTCTTTGGTCTCAATTGCTCGCTTTTGTAATTGTATCCGCCGTTCTGATCCCCTTTTCAAGGAAGTTTGCGGACAAGATGACAAAAGAGCCTCCGGAGAAGTTCGGCGCTGAAAGGCTAGTCGGCAAAACAGGCATCGTCATAGAGAAGGTTGACCCGAAATCTGCGAAGGGCAGGGTGCGCGTCGATGGAGACGAGTGGCGCGCGGATTCTGAAAACAATACAGGAATCGACGAGGGAAAGCGCGTGGAAGTTTGCTGCGTCACAGGCTCAAGATTGATTGTAAAACTCAAAGAAAGCGAGGAATAAATCATGTCATCTGCGGGAATTGCTTTGATTGTCATTTTTGCGTTGGTCGTGTTCATAATCGCAGTGTCGGGAATAAGGATTGTGCGTCCGTGGGAAAAGGGACTGATTGAGAGATTGGGCAAGTATCAGCGTCTCGTAGGGAGCGGCTTGACCCTGATTATCCCGATTATTGAAAAAATGACCAAAGCGGACATGCGCGAAATGGTGGTGGATGTTCCGCCTCAGGATGTCATAACGAAAGACAATGTCGTCGTCACAGTCGACGCGCTGGTTTACACCGAAGTGACCGATCCGGCTAAAAACACTTACAACGTGGAAGACTATTTCATGGCCGCCACGAAACTTGCTCAGACGAACCTCAGGAACGTGGTAGGCGAGATGACTCTCGACGAAAGCCTTACGTCGCGCGAAGCAATAAGCGCGAAACTGAGACAGATTCTCGACGATGCGACTGATAAATGGGGATCGCGCATTACGAGAGTGGAAATCGCAAGAATCGATCCGCCGAAAGATGTGACGGACGCCATGCACAGACAGATGAAGGCTGAAAGGGAACGCCGCGCGATGGTGCTTGAAGCCGAAGGCGCCAGAGAAGCCGCCGTTAAAAAAGCCACCGGAGACAAGGAAGCTCAAATACTCCGCGCCGAAGGCGAGGCGCAGGCTATCAAGGCTGTCGCCGAGGCTGAAAGATTCAAACTGCTCACCGTCGCTGAAGGAGAGGCTTTAGCTGTCACAAAAGTGTTCGGAGCCATTCATGAAGGCAATCCGACAAATGATCTTATTGCCATAAAGTATCTCGATGCGCTTAAGGAAATCGCGGACGGAAAGGCCAACAAAGTTTTTCTGCCTTACGAAGTGTCCGGCATTCTTGGAAGCATCGCCGGCATAGCCGAATTGTTCAAACCGGACGGAAACGGAGCGCCGACGGATTCTGCAAGACAACAATCAGGGCCTGCCGCGCGCGTTAATTACAAGACTTGATTCAGTCGTCTGATTAAAACGCTTGATTGTGGCCGATCATGACGGCTTTTATGTTTCAACGCGAATCCGTCATTAGGTTTTTGAGCGATTGGTTGGCTCTATCAACGAATCAGGGTCCAAAGTTTTTCCCCCAATCGCCGAAGGAGAAAACCTTGTGTTTTTTATCTCAATTGATTTTCTTTTTTTGCGCCGACACGTGTCAGCGATAATCTGAAAAATGATCGTCTAAAAAATGATTATTATTTGACATAATATTCGTCTAGCGTTTTGAATATTTAGCATGGGAATATGGCTCCCAATAGCTGTCGCGCCTTTTTGCTGTCATTGCCGCAAGGAACACATTGTCTTTCCAATCCGAAATACAAGTGTAAATTAGAAGCATTTCAGCGCTATTCTTTCATGCGCCTTTCAATATGTTTCTTCAGGAAAAAAGATATCCGAATTTACTTCTAAAAGCCATGAATAAACAAGCTGCGGAAGCGGCTTTCAAAGAATCGATGAATATAAACGGAATGAAGCCTGCGCTTAGCGTGACTGGCCATGACGCATCAAGAAATATTTTTAAATGAATCGCCCCGAAAAGATGAATGACAGCCAGTCCAGCAGCCATCGCAATACAAACGCGAAGGAATGACGCGCGTTCATCTCCTCTGGTTTTTATAATTGAGCCGACAACGAATTGAGCGGCGATAAATCCGATAATATATCCGCCCGTCGGGCCGAGGAGATATGAGAACCCGCCGCCAGCCGCCGAAAACGCGGGCAATCCGAGAACGCCGATAACAACATATAAAGCTTGCGAAGTCGCGCCGTAAACCGGCCCCAGAGCGGCTCCGCATAGCAGCACGAACATTACCTGCATCGTTATCGGCACGGGGGTGAAAGGCAACGGAATTCTCACGTATGCTCCAACCGCTGTCAGCAACGCGAAGAATGCCACACCGAGAGCGATTCCGGCAATGCTTTTTTTCGGCATATCTATCGCAATGGCCTTTGATGCAAGAATCGGATGTCTTTTCATTTTATACCCTCGCGGTTTGAATTTCTTAAGATAGTGACTTCCTCCGCATCCAGCAAGCGCGTTTCTCCCGAAGTCATTCGAACGATGAGCCTGCCTTTGGAGTCTATATCCAGCGGGATTGCGGCGAATGGCGGCTCGCCGTGAGGTATGACAGTGACTTCTTGCCCTAAAGCAGCAGATCGCGCCCGCCATTTGTCTAGAACGTCATCTATGCCGTTTTGTTGAATATGGTCGATTGTCTTAATGAAAAAAGCGGCCAGCTTTTCACAGGCTTTCCTAACTGGGTATTCCGTGTTAACGATATCCTTAACGGAGATTGCAGCGTTCCGAAGCTCTCCCGGAAAGGAACAAGCTTTGTTGTTAAGATTTATTCCGAAACCGGCAACGGCAAATGGAGAATCGTTCTCAATAACGCAACCTTCGACGAGAACGCCGGCAATCTTACGGCCTTCAATAAGGATATCGTTAGGCCATCCGATTCGGACATTCACGTCAGGCCGTTCCAGTTCCACAAAAATGTCAGTCAAAGCTTCGGCGACGGCGACGCCTGCGGCAAGTGAAATGGAAGGATCAATTGCGCGAGAAATAAAAGCGTCCTGTTCGGATTGAAATCTGACAATTACCGACATCCACAAACCGCCGCGAGGCGAGAACCAGCTTCGTCCGAGCCGGCCCCTTCCTTCCGTCTGTTCGGCTGCGATTATAGTTGTTCCGTGCTCGGCTCCAGTTAAACCGAGTCTTTTTGCTTCCCTATTGGTCGAGCCGAGGGTGTCGTATTCGATAATTTTAGGCATTGAATTTTATCTTTTTAAACTTGCTTCCATCAAACCTTTTTTTCCGGGAAAAGCTTTTTCGATGTCCGAGACGACAGCTTTCGCGACTATATCCCCGATTATCGGTATGCCTATTGAAACTTCCCCTTGATCATAGTATCTGCACTTATCGCCGCGCGGCTCGATTCTCGACGTTCCGCAAACTTTGACCAGTTTTTCTTTTCCTATAGTTCTGACGTTCCATTTGCTGTTCATATTCTTGATGTCCCATGTGGAAGTGAGGACGCTTTTTTCTCTGGTTTTCACATCTTTGACGCCCTTGGGGCCTCGACTCGGGTCTTCTCTCTCGACAACAAGCGTGACGAAGACATCATCCTTTTTCTCGATTCGAGCTTTAGCGGCCAGCGCGCCGTCGGCCCGCGCCTCTTTCTCCGCCCATTCCGTTGTGGTGACAAGCCCTAAAACATCTTCAGCCGCAGCGTTAATGTCAATGCTGGTTTTGTACGATTTCATCTATTCCTCCGTGCGCCGGGATTTCGGCGTCATTTAGATTCACTGCTCCTCGCAGATTTCCAGAAGTATGCCTCCGGTGGATTTCGGATGTATGAACGCGATTTTTTTATTATGCGCTCCTATCCGGGGTTTTTCATCGATCATCCTAACTCCTTTTTGAATCAATTCCTCTATTTTCTGCTCGATGTTGTTAACCGCCAGCGCAACATGATGAATTCCTTCGCCGCGAGATTCAAGGAACTTCGCCACAGCGCTTTCCGGCGAGGTCGGCTCAAGCAGTTCCAAATTCGTTTCGCCGATTTTGAGAAACGCTGTCTTAACTTTCTGCTCTGCGACCTCTTCCGAGCCTTCGTATTTCAGACCAAGCAGTTCGCTGTAGAAGACAAGTTTTTCGTCGATGCTTTTAACGGCTATTCCTATGTGGTCTATTTTCTCCGTTCCGATTGTCATTATTTCAACCTCCTGATTTTTACATTATCACACGAATAATGATTTTTGCACAAGAAAAACATCGCCGGAGTTTGATGCGGGGACAATTCTGGCGGTTAGTGTTGTCTATGATTCATAATAAATCCTATAACAAAACGCAATCTTGACGCTTCGATACCCCACTGCTATATTGGACTTTATGAAAAAGACGACTTTTCAAGAGTTGATATTTAAGTTGCAGAAGTATTGGTCCGATTACGGATGTGTCATCGCTCAGCCATACGACATTGAGGTCGGGGCGGGCACTATGCATCCTTTCACATTTTTGAAATCGCTGGGACCTGACCCATGGAAGGTGGCGTATGTTCAACCATCCAGAAGGCCCGCAGACGGGCGTTACGGCGAAAATCCCATGCGCCTTCAGCATTATTTCCAATATCAGGTGATTTTGAAGCCTTCGCCGGAGGATTCTCAGGAAATATATCTGAAGAGCTTGGACGCTGTCGGCATACCCATGAAGGAACACGACATCAGATTCGTCGAGGACGATTGGGAATCTCCGACGCTTGGAGCTTGGGGGTTGGGCTGGGAAGTATGGCTGGACGGCAACGAGATAACCCAGTTTACATATTTTCAACAGGTGGGCGGAATCGATCTGTCTTCGGTCAGCCTTGAAATAACTTATGGGTTGGAACGAATTTGTATGTATATTCAGGGAGTTGACAGCGTCTACGATCTGGAGTGGACAAACGGGCTGACATACGGACAAATTTACTTAGAGAACGAGAAACAATATTCCAGATACAATTTTGTTGAAGCCTCGGTGGATGGATTATTCAAGACATTCGATTTGTGCGAGGCCGAAGCTTCCCGTTTGACGCAGGCCGGCCTGCCGCTTCCCGCTTATGATCAGGTGCTGAAGTGTTCGCATCTGTTCAACCTGCTTGACGCGAGAAACGCGATAAGCGTGAGCGAGAGGCAGAACATGATAGGTCGAGTCAGAGAAGCGGCCGGGCGCTGCGCCAAGTCGTATCTGGCAAAGACGACGTCCGTCGAGACAGCCGAGGAATATCTCGTCAAATAAGTCGCGCCGAGATATGGTTTCGGCGTCTCTTCAAGAAATCCACTTTCGAGGAGGAGCCTGCAAGTGAAAGCCCTAATCACAGGCATTACCGGTTTTGCCGGCAGCCACTTGGCGGAACTGCTGCTTGCTCGCAATGTGGAAGTTATTGGCACATCAAGACCGCGAAGCCCGCTGACGAATCTTTCCGCTGAAACATTAAGAAACATAAAACTTATCGAATGCGAACTGAGAGACAACGTTGCGGTGCGGCAGACGCTAGCCGCAGTGAAACCCGACCGGATTTTTCATCTGGCGGCCCAGAGCTTTGTTCCCACATCATGGATTTCTCCCGCCGACACGCTAACGAACAATATCATCGGTCAGTTGAATATTTTCGAGTCATTGAAAGATTTGAAGCTTGACAACGTGAAGGTGCAGCTTGCATGTTCAAGCGAAGAATACGGGCTTGTCCATGAGAATGAGCTGCCGATAAAGGAAACCAATCCGCTGCGGCCCCTCAGCCCGTACGCTGTTAGCAAAGTCGCTCAGGACATGATGGGTTATCAGTATTACAAAAGTTACGGCACATTGGCGTTCCGCACTCGCGCTTTCAATCACACCGGCCCGAGACGCGGGGAGATATTCGTAACTTCTTCCTTCGCAAAACAGATAGCGTCCATCGAGGCTGGGTTGCAGCCTCCGGTGATCAGCGTCGGCAACCTCGACGCCAGAAGAGATTTTACGGATGTTCGCGACACTGTGAGGGCTTATGTCGATATTCTTGAATCCGGAGATCCCGGCGACGTCTATAACATCGCCACTAATAAGACGGTAAGGATCGGCGATATGCTGGATATTCTTCTGTCGATGTCATCAGTGGAAGTTAAGGTTGAAACCGACCCCGCAAGATTGCGCCCCTCCGATGTTCCGGTTCTCTTAGGCGATTATTCCAAACTCAACGAGAAAACCGGTTGGAACCCTTCGATACTCTTTGAAGAAACGATGAAAGACCTGCTTGACTACTGGAGAGAGAAAGTTCGGCCATAGCTTATGAAATCGACCCCGACCCGCAACAGCTTAAAAAATATTGTCGGCAATAAAATCGAAATATACGACACGACACTGCGAGATGGCGCTCAGACAGAAGGCGTTTCTTACACTATCGAGGACAAATTAAGAATAGCTGAAAGGCTCGATGCTTTCGGAGTCGATTTCATCGAAGGCGGATTCCCCGGCTCTAACAGAAAAGACGAAGAGTTTTTTGTCAGAGCAACAAAAATGGGACTGAAAAACGCGAAGCTCTCAGCGTTCGGCAGCACGAGAAGGAAGGACGCGACATGCGCCCGCGACGCCGGGATTCAGAGCCTCGTAAAAGCCGAGACGCCGTTAGTCTGCATAGTCGGAAAAAGCTGGGATCTACATGTTAATCATGTTTTAAAGATTACCCTTAAACAAAACATCGATATGATCGCCGACACCGTCCAGTATCTGAAGAAGCGCGGATTAATCGTGATATTCGACGCAGAGCATTTTTATGACGGATACTCCGAGAACAAGGGGTTTGCGCTTGAAACAATAAAGGCCGCCTCAGACGCAGGGGCGGACAGGGTCGTTCTTTGCGACACCAACGGCGGCTCAATGTTGAAGCTTGTGGCGGAAGCGACATCGGAAGCGGTTGAGGCCGCCGGGGTTCCGATCGGAATTCACGCGCATAATGATTCAGGGCTGGCTGTGGCAGTTACTCTTGCCGCCGTTGAATCAGGAGCGACGCATGTTCAAGGGACAATTAACGGACTGGGAGAAAGATGCGGGAATGCCAATCTATGCACTGTAATTCCGAATTTGACGCTTAAGATGAATAAGTTTTGCGTCGATGAGAAAAACCTGAAAAAAACAACAGAATTGGCCAATTTCGTAAGCGAACTCGGCAATCAACCTCTTGGAAATAGGCTGCCTTATGTCGGAAAAAGCGCTTTTGCCCACAAAGCGGGGCTGCACATTGACGGAGTGCGAAAAATCAGGCGCTCCAACGAGCATATTTTACCGGAGTTGACAGGAAACAATACGCGCGCCCTTGTTTCGGAGATGGCGGGAAAAGCAAATGTCCTCCATGTGGCAGGCCGCTTGGGAATCAATCTTGAAAATAATTCCAAAGCTGTTTCTGAAATACTGAAAGAGTTGAAAGAGCTTGAATATCGCGGATACCAATTTGAAGCCGCAGAAGGTTCTTTTGCTCTGTTGGCCTTGAGAAAACTAGGACGCAACACCAGCTATTTCGAGTTGGGCGGTTTCAGGGTGGTGGTGGACAAAAGAAGAGGAAGAGAAATCTTTTCCGAAGCGACGATAAAGGTTAAAGTGGGGGATCGCGAGGAACTGACTGTTGGAGAAGGGGACGGCCCTGTAAACGCATTGGACAACGCGCTTAGAAAAGCCATAGAGCCTTTCTATCCTTCATTAAAGGAAATGCGCCTGACGGATTATAAAGTCCGGGTGCTCGACGAACGCGATGGAACCGCCGCGGCGGTCCGCGTTCTGATAGCGTCAAGAGACAGCAAAGATGTCTGGGGGACTGTCGGAGTGGACGAGAATGTGATTGAAGCATCATGGAAAGCCCTTGTTGACAGCATCGAGTACAAACTCGTGAAAGACGGCATCGAAAGCCGATCTTCTTAGTTTTTCCCAGCGCTATATTCAATGACTATGGCTAAAGGAGTAGATATTGTATCTTATCAATATAATATTTATAATAATCATTTGACGAACGGGCGGGAAAAGAGGTCTAAAGTCAAATGATAGAAGGCGTGAACACAAAACAACTCCGCGTTATTCCGGACGAACGCGGATTCTTAATGGAAATGCTGCGGGCTGACGATCCGTTTTTTCAAAAGTTCGGCCAAGCATACCTTACGGCGGCATATCCCGGAGTGGTCAAGGGATGGCATTATCATAAGGCTCAAACTGATCATTTCATTGTTGTGAAAGGCATGATGAAAGTGGTTTTGTACGATTCTCGCGACAACTCATCGACCAAGGGCGAGATAAACGAGTTTTTTATGGGAGAGTTGAACCCCATGCTCATTACAATACCGCCGGGAGTCATTCACGGAATGAAATGCATAAGCGAAGCAATGGCTTTTTTAATAAACATTCCAACTGAAACATATAAATACGGCGATCCCGACGAGCATAGAGTCGCGGCGCATGACAACGATATTCCTTACGACTGGGGTCGCAAAGACGGATGAAGAGATTGCTTGTCACAGGCGGTTGCGGAGTCATCGGTTCGCATCTTGTCGACAGAATGCTTGAGAAGGGGTGTCATGTCACAGTGGTCGACAACTTGTCGACCGGAAAAATCGAGAATATCGAGCACAATTTAAGAAACCCCAACTTTCATTTTCTCAACAGCACTATCATGAACGAGACTATGATGGAGGAATTGATAAAGGATTGCGACGCGATATATCATCTGGCCGCGGCGGTAGGCGTAAAATACATCGTGGACGATCCGCTTTCAGGAATTCTTACAAACGTAAAAGGAACCGAGATCGTTCTGGAACTTGCATATAGGTATTGGAAAAGAGTGTTGTTCGCGTCTACATCCGAGGTTTATGGAAAATCCGAAAAAGTGCCTTTCCAAGAAGACACGGAAAGAATTCTCGGCTCCACGAAAGTGGACAGGTGGTCTTACTCGACCGCCAAGGCTGTTGACGAACACTTGTGCTTTGCGTATCACAGCAGGGGATTGCCGGTGTCCATAGTAAGATATTTCAACTCGTACGGACCGAGAATTGACGAGCGCGGATACGGGAGCGTGGTCGCCAAGTTCATCAGCCAAGCCTTGAATAATCAGGATATCACCGTTCATGGCGACGGCACACAGACAAGATGTTTCACTTATATAGACGACACTGTGCAAGGCACATTGTTGACAGGCGAAAAAGATGAAGCGATCGGCGATGTGTTTAACATAGGGAACAACCGGGAGACAAGCGTAGGCGAACTTGCGCAGATGATAATTCGTCTGACTGGCTCCAAATCGAAGATCGTCAATATTCTTTATGAGGAAGCGTATGGCGATAGATATGAGGACACACGGCGACGCGTGCCTGACATAAACAAGGCCAAACAACGGCTGGGTTTCGAGGCTCAGACGCGGCTTGAGGAAGGGCTGAACAAGACAATTGAGTGGGCAAAAGAAAACTACAGGTTCTAATGGTCTTCTGGCTGGGATTAAGAAGAAAAAAGTTAAAATCGCCGTCATGGGGTTGGGATATGTCGGGTTTCCTCTCGCCATTGAATTCGCCAGATCCGGTTTCAACGTCACCGGCATAGACCCGGATAAAAGAAAGATTAAAGCGATATTCGACGCGAAGAGCTATATATCTGATATAAGCTCCGAAGATATCAAAGCCGTTGTGTCTCAGGGATATATGAGCGCGACGACGGATTTTTCGGCTCTGGAAGATATTGACATTATCTTCATTTGCGTTCCTACGCCGTTCTCAAAATGCAAAGAACCGGATGTTTCCTACATAATCGACGCTTCCAACACTATTGTGAAGCACATGAAGAAACGGCAAATGATTATACTTGAAAGCACAACTTATCCGGGCACTACCGAAGAGGTTGTTCTGCCGATCTTAGAGAGCGGCGGAAAGAAATGCGGAACTGATTTTCACTTGGTGTTTTCTCCTGAACGGGTGGACCCCGGGAATCAAACGTTTACTATCAAGAACACTCCCAAAGTTATCGGCGGAACCGACGAAACCAGCGCTTTTCTGGCAAAAGAGCTTTATTCTCAGGTTATTTCTTCGCACCTTGTCGTGACGGTTTCTTCCACCAGAATCGCCGAAATGACCAAACTTCTTGAAAATATTTTCAGAAGCGTCAATATCGCCCTAATAAACGAGCTGACTTTTCTCGCGGACAGGATGGGCATAGATATTTGGGAAGTCATCACTGCGGCTTCCTCGAAACCCTTTGGTTTCATGCCTTTTTATCCGGGGCCGGGGGTAGGGGGCCATTGTATTCCGGTTGATCCGTATTATCTTTCATGGAAAGCTAGAGAATATGATTTTTACAGCAAATTCATAGAGTTGGCCGCTGAAATAAATCTCAGCATGCCGCGTTACGTGGTTTCGAAAATCGCGGACGCTTTGAATGAATCCGGCAAGAGCATCAAAGGCTCCAAGATACTTGCGATGGGCGTGGCCTTCAAGAAAAACATCAATGACGCGCGAAATTCTCCGGCATTGAAAGTAATAGAGGAACTTCATAAAAAAGAGGCTGTCGTCAGTTATAACGATCCGCATATCAAAAGCGTGGGGAACGGAAGCGAATTATTCTGCGTGACGAGCGGCATGGGCACTATTCACTCTGAATCGATTACAGCCGCAAAACTTCGCCAGTATGACTGTGTCGTAATACTGGTCGATCATGACGCGTTCAATATTCCGTTCATTGTCAAAAATTCCAAGCTTGTGGTCGACACGAAAAATGTGACAAGCGGCATTAAACCGGCTAAAGGCGCGAGGATCGTAAAAATCTGAATGACTAGCTTAGGCAACGCGCAACATTTGATTGTGTTCGCCGCTTCTTCGGCGCTGGCTTTGCTTATGACTCCGTTTCTCGGCAGGCTGGCTAAGCTGTGGGGCGTCATAGATTATCCTTCAAGACGAAGGTTTCATCTCGAAAGCACACCGCTAATGGGCGGCATCGCAGTTTGCTTGGTATTTGTGATAGTTCTTTTGTGCGCGTCGAAATTTCACCCGTCGGCTAAATACTTTGCTGTGATAGCTGCCGCTGTTTTTCTGACAGCAGTAGGACTATTTGACGATATCAAGTCGTTATCGCCGAGGTTGAAGCTTGCGACTCAATTTCTTGCCGCCGCGCTCTTGTTTGTTTTCGACCTGAAAGTGGAGATGACGGGAATCGCGTTTCTGGATTTTGCGTTGACTTTAATATGGGTGGCCGGGATTGTTAATTGCTTGAATCTTTTAGACAACATAGACGGATTGGCAGGAGGAACCGCGGCGATAGCCGGATGCGTTTTTTTCGTCGGCGCGGTTTTGACCGGAAGAATAGAAACGGCTATTGTCGCGGCGGCATTTTCCGGCGCTTGCATGGGGTTTCTCTTCCATAATTTTCACCCGGCGTCAATTTTTTCTGGAGACGCCGGAAGCATGTTTATGGGACTTGTCTTGGCCGCTCTTGGACTTTCTTTTATGGAAAACGGAAACGGGCTTTCGCATCTGTATCCCGGCGTGGTTCTTGGCTTGCTGATATTCGACACAGGGCTTGTCACCATCATGCGAAAGACTCACGGCAAAAAGATAACCGACGGAGGAAGAGATCACACTTCTCATAGACTGTGCTATTTGGGATTGAGCGTTCAAGGATCAGTCATCGCGCTATTCGGCGTCTGCGCGTTTTTCGGAGCAGCCGCGACCGCAATGCTGCTAATGCCCTCAGGACAGGCCGAATTGATTCCGATTGTTCTTTTTTCAATCTCGATCTTCTTTTGGTTCATGCTTAGAAACACGTACGACTATACGGAACACAACGCGCGTTGAAATTCCATTGAGGTATTAATAATGCTTGGTTCGCAGATTCTTATTGAGAGTTTAAAAGCACAAGGAGTCGAGATTGTTTTCGGAATCCCCGGAGGCGTGGTTCTTCCGATTTTCGACGCGCTGTACGACAGCGGTTTAAAAGTTGTGCTGACCCGTCATGAACAGGGAGCGGCGCACGCTGCCGACGGATACGCTCGCGTTACGGGCAAGGTGGGCGTGTGTATTTCCACATCCGGCCCCGGCGCGACGAATTTGGTGACCGGCCTCGCAAACGCCCACATGGATTCCGTCCCAATGGTCGCTATTTGCGGTCAGGTGAACACTTTTTTAATAGGCAGAGATTCTTTCCAAGAAGCGGATATCACTGGCATTACCATGCCTATTACCAAGCACAACTACCTTGTGAAATCCCCCGGCGACCTTCCTAGAATCATCAAGGAGGCATTCTATATTGCTTCCACAGGCAGGCCCGGTCCGGTTCTTATTGACATTCCGGCGGATATATCAACCGCGGAAATAAAGAAAAAACGTCTTGAAGATGAAATTGATTTAAAAGGTTATAAACCGACAATAATCGGACATAAGAAACAGATAAGTTCTGCCGTGAACGAAATTGAAAAAGCGAAACGCCCGCTTCTTTACATCGGCGGGGGCGTAATAATCGCTGGCGCGCATGGCGAACTTTTTGAACTGGCAAACAAACTGAACTGTCCGGTCGCTCACACGCTTATGGGAAAAGGCGCTTTTCCGGAGACGCATCCACTTTCTCTCGGCATGTTGGGAATGCACGGCACATGGACTGCCAACACCGCGATATCCAACGCCGACCTGATTATCGCAGTCGGAGTAAGATTCGACGACAGAGTGACCGGCAACTTGGACAAATTCGCGGTTAATTCCAAAATAATCCATGTAGACATAGACCCGGCCGAAATAGGAAAAATTGTCCCTGTGACTATTCCTATTGTTGGAGATTCAAGGAATGTCCTGCGTTCAATCATAGACTCTATAGCATCGCCTCCAAAAACCGCTGAATGGCTAAAAACGATTGAGCAATGGAGGGCGGAGCATCCCTTGGATTATGACCGCGAAACCAGCAAATTGCTTCCCCAGTATATTGTGGAAAAGATTTATGAGTTGACCCGTGGCGAGGCGATAATAACAACTGAAGTGGGACAGAATCAGATGTGGGCGTCTCAGTATTATAAGATTGATAGACCGCGACGATTCCTGTCATCCGGCGGACTCGGGACTATGGGCTACGGATTCCCCGCCGCCATAGGCGCGCAACTCGGCGCGCCCGACGAACTTGTTATTGACATCGCTGGAGACGGCAGTTTCATGATGAATATACAGGAACTGGCCACAGCGGTTTGCAACAAGCTTCCGGTAAAAGTCGCCGTGCTGAACAACGGTTATCTAGGAATGGTCAGACAGTGGCAGAAGATGTTCTACGGCGGCCGCTACTCTTGCTCGTGCCTGAACGGCAATCCGGAATTTGCCGCCGTAGCTGAAGCTTTCGGCGCGGTCGGCATAACAGTTCGCGAGAAATCCGAAGTTGAACCGGCCGTAAAAGAAGCGATATCGAACGGAAAAACGACTGTTATTGATTTCAAGGTTGAAAGCGAAGAGAACGTAATGCCGATGGTGCCTAAAGGCGCGGCTCTTGGAGAAATGATTGAGTTCTACGAGGAGAAATAATGTCGGAATCAACGAATAACTGGCACAGACACACTTTCACCGCGCTCGTGGCGAACCGCCCCGGCGTGCTTGCGAGAGTAGCCTCGCTGTTCAGCAGGCGCGGCTTCAACATCGACAGCCTCGCGGTCAGCACCACTCAGGACCCCGATCTCTCCCGCATAAGCATCGTTGTGAGCGGCGACGACAGAATTCTCGAACAGGTTTCCAAGCAGCTTAACAAGCTCATAGACGTGGTGCGAGTTAGCGATCTAACAAGAGTTGAAACCGTTGAAAGAGAGCTTGTGCTGATAAAAGTCGCCGCAGGCCCTTCGCAACGGCAGGAAGTGTTGTCAATAATCAGCGTGTTTCGCGCTCAGGTTGTGGATGTCGGCGAAAAAAGCATGATTATCGAAGTCATCGGTCAACAGGAAAAACTCGACGCCATCGAGCGGCTTCTGAAGCGTTATAGCATCTTGGAAATCGTCAGAACAGGCAAAGTCGTTCTCGTAAGAGGAGAGAAAACCACCTGATTGTTCGAGATGTCGTATGCGCTCTTAAATTCACGAGTGTTTAATATCGTTTTAAGAGACCTGTTATAATACCCATTACATTCGGCAATGCGGAGGACGATATGAAATGTCCCAGATGTGACGCGCCTTTGAAAGAGGTTCTGACACGGAACTCCGTTTTAGTTGATGTCTGTCCTAACGGACATGGCGTTTGGCTGGACGGCGGCGAAATTTATTTCTTTGTAAGAAACCCCAAGAAAATTCAGGAATTGATAAACAAAGGTTTGACCGGCAGATTGGCTCCCGGAATAAAATGCCTCAGATGCGCGGACAAGATTATGAACAACGGAAGGTTCGACAACAAAAGTCCCGCGTTGGATTTTTGCCCGGACTGCCAAGGCATGTGGCTCGACCGCTTGGAACTTCACGCGTTAAACGCTTCGCTCGGCTCGAATCTTGATCCGTACACCGACATAATGGAAGACTATGCTCAGGCGGCGGAGCGCGAAAAAACGACAAAATCTTCGTCCGCGTCAAGAATCGCTTCAGGGGCGGCGGTCGGAGCGCGCAAATTGCTGGCCCCGCTTCCTAATCTGGCTTTAAGCTCGTCCGTCGTGTTATTTTCCTTATACGGCATGCTGTTCGCTGCTCTTGTTCTTGTCACATTATTGACCGGCGCCAATATACATGTGGCTGTTTTATTTGCTGTCGCCGCGATTTTTATACAATATCTCGTTTCGCCATTCATAATGGACATCCTGTTGAGATGGATTCAATCTCTGGACTGGGTTGCCCCGGAACAACTCCCGGTTTATCTAAGGGACTTCATAGAAAAAGTCGTAAAAAACAACAACATGAAGTATCCGAGGATAGGGATTATTCGCGACGGAGCTCCTAACGCCTTCACATACGGGCACACTCCAAACAACGCGCGGGTTGTGGTGACCCAAGGGCTACTAGATATTTTAAATGAAAAAGAAGTCGAGGCTGTGGTGGCCCACGAACTGGGTCACGCCAAGCATTGGGACATCCTTGTAATGACTATGGCAGGCGTTGTTCCCGTAGTTCTCTATTACACTTACAGGCTCGCCTTGGAAGTTTCAACCAGAGGGAGAAACCGCAAGGGCGGACAACTGATCATCGTTGCCTTCGTGGCATATCTTCTATATGTCATCAGTCAGTATGTCGCGTTATATCTATCGCGTGTCAGAGAATACTATGCCGACAGATTCAGCGGAGAGGCCACAGGTTCGCCGGACGAATTGGCGATAGCTCTTGTGAAAGTCGCGTATGGTTTAGCGGGCCAAGCGACGGACAAAGATGTCGATAATAAATCGAGCCGAAGGCCAGCGTTGGAGTCGGCAAAAGCGTTCGGGATATTTGATCCCTCCACCGCAAGAGGATTGGCCGCCGCAAGTTTGAAAGGCAGTTCGATGGACGTCGATTCAGCTTGCAACGCCATGCAGTGGGACCTTTGGAATCCTTGGGCTTTATACTACGAAATACATTCGACTCACCCGTTGCCCGCAAAAAGGATAAACGCGCTGGGGCAGCAGTCGCGGGCATACGGTCAGACCCCGACAATACAGTTCAATAAAAAAAGGCCGGAAAGTTTCTGGGATGAGTTTGCGGTTGACTTGGCAGTAATGGCCGCTCCTGTCGCAGGCGCCGCGCTAGGCGCTTTATTGGGCTTTTTTGTGAGTTCGACGATTATTCCGGGTATGGTTTTATTAGGTTTAGGCATAGGTTATGCCATTAATCTGGCGTTTTCATATCGCTCAAGCGGTTTTGCTCCGATGAACGTCTCAACATTGTTAAAAAAAATCAAAGTCAGTTCAGTCAGGCCTGTTCCCGTGTCTTTAAAAGGCGCGATAATCGGCAGAGGCGTTCCCGGCTTGATATATTCCGAAGATATTGTGCTTCGCGATGAAACCGGATATATATTCTTGGACTACAGGCAACCGTTGCGCATCATCGAGCTGCTTTTCGGGCTTTTCAGAACAGACCGCTTCATCGGAAAGAATGTGGAAGTTACCGGCTGGTATAGACGCGCTCCGGTTCCTTATATTGAAATCAGAAATATACGCATCGGAAACGATACTCACACTTGCTATGTCTTTCATGTAAAAATTGTATTTTCCATATTGCTTTTTGCTGCCGGGATGCTCGCTTTGGTGGGAGGATTCGCAATATGAACGCCTCGAATGGGGCAGGGGAAGACACCTTTTTTCGTAGGAACGGAAAAAAGACATTTATGCGCTTTACCCGGCGGCAATGACTATATTATAATAGGAGCGCTTCAAGCCCGGCGGAGCGAATAGCATATTTTTGAATATAATCGGCAGGCCGGGACATTGTTTCAACCAAAGAAGGCGGGCGTGACAATATGATTAAGAGAAACACCGTTACGGCGCTGTTATTTGCTGTTTTTGCGGCGATTGCGGCAAGTTCCACCGCTTTATGCGCTTTCGATGCCGCGTTGCTTAATAATCAGGGCGTGGAATTCTATGACAGAGGAAACTATGCCGCTGCTATAGACAAATTCGAATCAGCGATAGCCATCGACCCTGTTAATCAGGACTTGCACCTGAATTTAGGCTACGCATGTCAGGCAGCCGGAAACCATAAAAAGGCTTCAGAAGCATTCAAAAACGCTCTCCTTATAGAACCGACGAACCTTGACGCTCATAATAGCTTGGGAGTGAGCCTGTATCATGCGGGCGAGATCGAGCGCGCTGTGGCTGAGTGGACATTCGTGCTGACTATGGACGCCGGGCATGTCGCCGCGGCAGCCAATCTCGGCATGGCTCGGAATCCTGACCGCGCAGACGCGATTCTTAAAGAAACCAAGGAAGCTCTCGCCTCTACTGTTAGCGCGTCCTCCGATGAAAGGTCTCTGGCAAAAGCGTTCGAACAGGGCAAATCGCTTTTTTCGCGAGGCGATTTCCGCGAATCCGAGAAAATGATGGCCGGAATTATCGCTGTCAAGCCGACTTCGAAATTCTCATACTATTACCTCGGCATGAGCCAAGCCTACGTTCAGAAAAACGAAGAAGCAATGGGAAATCTGAGAGAATATTTGATTCTCGAGTCGTATCCGCCTGAAAGCTCTCTAGCGTATGAGAGAGCCATGGCCACTTTCAAAGACCTGCGAGCGGGAAAGACTATAAATCCCAAAGCGGCGCAACTTCAAATGCGCGCCGCGGACGCCTTTAGCAAGGGGAAAACCGCTTATAATGCCGGAGATTTCTTTAGAGCGATTCATTTCTTGAACGAGGCCTATTCTTTAAGGCCCGATTCTTACGACACTAACTACTATCTCGGCCTTGCGTATCGCGAAGTGGCCGACCGCCAAAGAGCTGTTTTTCATCTGACAAAATGCATGCTCGCCGGACCGGAATACCGCAGCAGGGACGAAGCGGCCAAAATAGCTGAGATAGTCAAGAAGTTGACTCAATAACCCTATTATCGTCTTTTTTAATGTTTCGGAACGAAGTTCTTTATAGCGGCGATATCATCTTTGTCGATGGCTTTGAGAATGAACAAGGATGACGCGTATACAGTCGCGCTAGCGCACGCAAAAACAATCAACTCAATCAAACTTCCGACCATGTGTCTAAAAGCGATGATGAAGAAGAAGTTGATTATTGCGGCGCCAGTCGGCCTCAAAAAAGCCGCGCTCGCAATTTCTCTAAATCCGACGTCCGATAATCTGCAACCGTAAATAAAAACAGGAATAGCGATGGTCGCCGCTCCGGCGGCATACGCTGTAGCCGCACCGGCTATCCCCAGAGTCTTTGTCAGCATGAAACAAAGGGCGACGCTGACAATTCCGCCGATCATTGTGGCGTTTGACATGAGTTTGATTTTTCCAGCGCCCACAAGGATCATGGACTGAACCGCAATAATGCCTTGGAGGAATACTCCAATAACCAGTGGAATCATAGCGGCGGAACCATTCATCGCAAATTCCGGTCCCATCCAGAGATTTAACGTAAGTTCAGGTGTCGCGGCTAAAAAAACCGCGGGAGGAATAGAACACATTAAAAGATATTTGGTTCCTCTTATCGAGAGTCTTTTCAACCTCTGCTTGTCGCCAAGCGACATAAACTCGCTGGCCGCTGGCATCGTTACCGGCGCTACTATCATGGATATCTTATATATCCAGCTTGTAAGCAAGAAAGGAGCCGCATAGTACGAAACCCGCTCGACTCCTAGAAACAATCCTATTAGGAGCTTGTCCACATTGTTTAAGAGTATCGACGAAAGTTTTGCGACCGAAAAATAGCAACCGAATGACAATAATAAACGGCAGGACGATTTGTCAAAAAACGGAATAAAACTTGTTTTGCCGCTCATAAGCGATCTTGCGACGAGAAAAAAAACAATCATCGTAAATGTTGAAGACGCCACATAACACCATGCCACGGATGACAATGAATAACCATAATGGAGAAGAAGCACGATTCCTAAAGTTTGAATAATATATGCGGATGTTCTGATAGCTGAAAGCAGATCAAATCGTTGTTTGGCTTGCGGAATAGCCGAGAAAACGGCTGAAGACATGTTTATAAAAAACATCAGCGAACAAATTCTAAGAGCTGCTGTGGCATCCGCCAAGCTTTTCGCGTCCAGCCGAAATGTTGAGATAATATATGGAGCGGTTATGAACAGACAAGCCGCTCCGACGGCTCCCGCTGCCAGATTTATCAGCATAGCCGTTCCTATAAGCGAGTTTTCTTCCAGTCCTCTATTTGAATCATTTTTCTTTTCAGATAGAAACTTTATAATCGCGGTTCCCAATCCAATATCGAGAATCGTGAAGTAACCGGCTATTGTCAAAGCCAGCGTTAACACTCCAAAACTTGAAGCTCCGAGTCGATGAACGATGAACGGCATAGCTGCAAACGTGACAAGCATGGTGAACGCGGAGCCGAGCAAGTTGAAAAGAGCGTTTTTGGATATCTTTTTCGAATAGTTGATTTGGCGCGTGTCTTCTAAATCGTTCATGTGTCTTCCATCTCGTTCTTGCGTTATTATACCTGAAAACAGAACACACTATCTTCCCGCGCGGTCATTCTATTGTCTTTTGCGCCTTCATTACAGTTTCTTTTTACTGTCATTCATTTTCTTCTTTGCCGTCATTCCAGTTTCTTCTTTGCCGTCATTCCCGCGAAAGCGGGAACCCATTTCAACCGCTATTTTGTCCTGCTTTTATTTATTGCTCTGAATACAATATGTGTTATTGAAAGTCTTATTGCTTGCGACGACGTGAAGATACGACCGGAAGGCGATTACCTCAGTTTTCGTTTTAGAAAATCAAGCATGATATCCCAAGCTCGAGCGCTAAGCGATATCTCTTTGGCACTTCTTCTATTCGGATCCATAAAAAACAAAAAACCGTGCTCAGCGTCTGGTATTATATGAAACTCATATTCCTTGCCTTTATTATCGAGCGCCGCCGCAAGCTCCTTTCCTTGAGATATGGGCACGATAGAGTCTTTTTCTCCGTACAGAAGAAGTATAGGCGCGCTAAAAAGATGCGAGTCGAGAGCGGGAGCGCGGCGGCGGAAAGCTTCAGGCTTGTCCTCCGGCCCTGAACCGTATACCTTAATAGAAAGCTCGTCGGAAACGTCGAAACCGTTATCGACAAGATATTTATACCATGTGTATGTATCGGTCACCCCGTATGCGCAAACGGCCGCCGCGATCGAATTGTCTCTTTGAGCCGCAAGAAGGGTGATTATGCCTCCGTGGCTTGTGCCGGCCATGCCGATTCTAGTCGAATCGACGTATGACAATCCGCGCAGCAGCTTAACAGCCGCAAGCGCGTCGTCAACCTCCCCGGCGGCAACCTCTATTTCTCCTTCGGAGCCGTCTTCGCCTCGATAGCTGGGCGCGAACACGACATATCCTTCCTTTGCGAGTTGTTTACTTCTGGTCACAAAAGCGGACGGGATTCCGCTCACTCCTCCATGATTGAACACGACAGCAGGGAGAGGGGAGGCCCCGTGTTTCGTCGATATTGGCGCAAATAGTTTGCCTTTAACTTTCAGCCCGTCGCTGCAATAGGCGATATCATGCGATTCGACTTCGGATTCTGCGCCGTTTCCTAGAGGTTTAATCTCAAGAATCTCGCCGTTGACGCACTGAAGCGAATGTCCTGTTTTCTTGACGCTGAGTCTGGACTGGGTTTCGTTCGCGCATAGCGATGCTGATGAGAATGCAAAATTTGAGATTGAAATAAAGGTCGCAAATAAAAAAAATGACAAACGATAAATAAGAAATAATTTATTCATTTTATCCCGCGTAGAGAGTCAGAGACTTCGGCCGTCAGAGAGATTGCTCGTTCGGCGGTTTCAATAGGCAAAGAGCCGACCCCGCAGCTTGGAGTTATCATCGCTTGCTCAAGAAGGCGATCTCTAGGAATGCCATGTTTTTCAAGAGATTCGATGCCCTCGTTGAATTTTGCCATTATGGAATCGCGAGTCTCGACTTCAACCTTCATGGAAGTCGGAACGACTCCCCAAGCGATAACGCCGCCTCGTTCGATGAATTCGCTGATTTCTTTGGGATAAAGGGATATCGAAGAGCCGAATTCAAAAGCGTCGAAATTGATGATCTGCGTCTTGGTTTTTGCGATAAGCCCCCAGTCGCTATTGCCGCAGATGTGAATTCCCGGAACGCCGCCGGCGTCGATGATAGCTTCAAACACTTCGTCGAGCTTCTCCGCCACTTCTTCGGGGCGCAAAGCGACGGCTGCCGAACCTATGGATTGCAAATACGGCTCGTCGAGAAATATGATCACCCTCGGATTGATTTCTTTCAACTTCATTATCTGCCATTCCGACTTCCTTGCCATGCACTTCACAACGCAGTCTTTCAAATGGTCGTTATGAAAGGATGCTCGCTTGTTTTCATCCGCCACAGTCAAGCCCCACGTAACCGGCCCTACGGTGTGTCCCTTTACCGCCCAGTGGTCGACGGTTCTTATTTCGGCGTCGTTCAGAAATCCGTATAGTCCTTCAGCGTATTCATTTGAGATGGCGAAGAAAGAGGTGTCGCCCGATAGATATTTCTCATAGAATTTCTCGACTCTTTCGAGCAGTCCGTCGCCAGATAGAATCCTTAAAGTTCTGGCCTCAGTGTCAACAGTCACGCCCGGAAGCCCTTCGCTGTATTGCGGGCACATGCTCTCGTAGTAACTAAAATTTGGAAGCTGAGGCCATACTGGAACATCGCTAAGATGCTCCTTTATGCATTTCATGGCCGCCGCAGCGGTTGAGTGCGGAAAACTTCCTATTGCCGTAGCTCTGCATTCTGGTTTGAACATGTCGACTCCTATCCGAATCCGATCATTCCTGTCTCATAATAATTATGAACAAAGAACATCGAAGTTGACATTAATCGAGAAAAAAAGTTTCATATCGAGAACAGCTAGATGCCGAGTTCTTCTTTGGTGAATAACGGCTCGTAGTCGAACCCGGCGGCGGCAATATTCTCCGCTCCGCCTTCCTGACGGTCGATAACGCCGATGATTTTTGTTACCACTGCGCCTTCCGAGACGAGCCTTTTTGCGGCTCTAATGCACTGCGTAGCGGTAGTAATTATATCTTCAATAAGAAATACATGGTCGCCCTGTTCGAGTATTCCTTCGATTGGCCTCTTTGTGCCGTAATCCTTTTGATCTTTTTTCACAATCACATAAGGGATGCCGGTTTTGAGAGAAACGGCTGCGGCGATGGGCACCGCGCCAAGTTCCGGACCGGCCAGCCTGTTGACTCCCGGCGGAACTCGTTTCGCTATTTCTTCTGCAACCGCGCCTAAAAGTTCGGGATGCGTTGAAAACCGGTATTTGTCCAGATAGTAATTGCTTCGCTTTCCTGAGCTTAGTATGAAATTCCCTGTTAAATAACACGCTTCTTTTACTTTTGCGGCAAGTTGCGACTTATCCATAAAACCCTCCATAAGGTGTTTTTTCATCCATGTCAAACAGGTTCGGTCTGTCTCAGTATTTTCGCGGCGCGTTCCTTGATCGCATCGAAATCCTTTTCGAAATTCTTTTTGAACGCCTCAAAAATCATGTTCTCGGCGATTGGGCCGAGCATGGGAACCTTCACATTAAGAGTGATTTCAAGCGTCCGCCTCGAACGCGGACAATTTCCAGCGGCGATTTCCTCGTACCGGGTCTTTCCTCTCGCGTCTAGAAAGCTCGCATAATTTGCGGGAGTCACTCTCCATTCATGCAAATTGGTGTCTTTATGCCACGTGCTGTGTTCTGTCCATTTAAGCATTTCCGGAGACACATATTTGCGGAACCTCACAGGAATGTGGCTTGACGCGGAAGATTCGCGTTCGATAAAAATCACCTTGTCGTCTTCTCTCCGGTGAATCTCGTCCGCGCTTTTGAGATCAGGGATTTTATCTTTTTCCAGCCATCTTGCTTCTCTGGCAGAAAGGACGACTTTAAGCGGCGCATTAAACTCCTGCACAATTGTTTTCTTCATTTGCTCATACCTTATCTGCGAGCCGCTGACGCGCGGCGGATAACATGTAGGATACTTGAACACGGTATTTATCGCAAGAAATCCGAAGAGAAGGAATCATTCGCTGATAAATGCCGCCGTCAGCTTTCACGACAGATAATGGCATGATTGTCTTCAACGTCGCAACAGAAAGTCGCGCGCCTTTGATTGTTTTCGATTCTCAGCTTGTTTCCTTCTATGTTAATAATGACTTGTGGGTATATCATGTCCAATGCTTTTATATGCCTTGTTCCGGACAATCCGAATCGAGAATTAAAGCTGTTGACCTCTTCGTAGCAAGCTGTTTTTTCTTTCTCAAGACGTTTCAGTTTTTTAGTAAGTTCCGCCGCGGATTGAATCAGTTTCTTTTCGGGGTTTTTCTTATCGATGCGTTTCTTTATCCTTTCGATTTCTGCCGACAGTTTTTTTACTTCTGATTCGATAGAATTCTTTTTTTTGTTCAATGTGATCCGCACAGGCGCATTTGTTTCATCGTCCAGCATTTCGAGCGTCAGAAAAGTTTTTGTGTGAGAGTCCGAACCGAGAGACACCGCTTCAATGGCGTTCTGGGCAAAAAGGTTGCCGCCGATAATGCAGCCTTTAGACCCGACGGCTTTTATGCTCCCTGCGGCTTTGATATTGGACAGCATTATAGCTTCCTGTGTGGAAACGTCGCCTCCCGCCTCGACGGTCGCTTGGTTAATATATTTAGCGGTTATGTTTCCTGCCGCTTTCAACACGGCCTTATTCTGGCCTTGCACCCCCAGCCGTATTGAAATATCCCCGTTTCTAGATTCAACAGAGGCTCCTTCTACGCCGTCATTAATGAAAATATTCGAGTCAGCCGACACGCTGAAACCTTCTCGAACAGAGCCTCTTATTATTACCAGTCCGGCAAAATCGATACTCCCGCATGAATAATCGACATCCCCCGGCACAATATAAACGTTGTTGACATTGACTCTATCAGCGCGCATAAAAACATTGCCGTCTGCGGAGGCCGACAATTCCAGTCCGTCTTCTGAAACCACGACATTGTCTCCGGGCAGCATTAAAACATCATTGCCGGAGGGGGCATCAATGATGTTTCCTCTGACATCTTTACCGGGCGATCCCGGGCTTGCTTCTGATTTTACGGCTAAAACATCTCCGGTTTTAACGTTTGTTATGCCGTCGAGGTTCTTGAAATCGACTCGCCCTGATTCAATGGCTTTCGGGCTGATCGTTTTTTCGATATCGAATTTATACTCAATCCGGGCATTTTCTCCCGGCGTCGGTTTTGTTCCTTGCGCGATCACAGCGAGTTGTCCGAACAATTGATTCTCAACAAGATGCCTTGCCGTATCCATGTCTATGCCTTCGACGATGTTCTCCGCAGAAAGAGCTTCCTCAATATCCGCCAAAGCAATATGTGTTTTCTCATCTATCGCGCTCAATAAAAGATAAGCCGTCATCTTGTCGTTAGAAACGATGACCTTAGCTCTGCCGCTGAATGGGTTAGAAGTGTCTGCCACCTTAACCCATTTGCCCGGAAATTGGATGAGTTTCTTCTTAAGCGAAGCATAATCGCCGATGTTCAATCCGAGGTCTTTGATAGTAGCTTCGAGCAGATTAAATGCTTCTGAATCCGGATTAACGGAAGGAGCAACTCTTAACAATGCGTCGAAAACGGCAAATTTTATTGAAAAGCAATTGAAAAGAAGAAGAAAATCATCTGATGAATCGAGTTCGTCGATAACAAGCGGAATCTTTGACTGAGCGTCCGGCGCATTGTCTTGATTCGATGCGGCTTTTTCGCAATGAGGCGAAACAATCGAACCGTTGTCGCCTGATTCTAATTGTGTCTTAAGCGGCTTGGATGAATTGGTTCCGCTGAATTCCGGCATAGTATGGCCGGAGATTAAGTTGTCGAATTCGACCGTCGATTTCGGAATGTCGGCGCGCATAGCCGCGCGTTCAATTGATACGCCTATCAGGCGGAGCAGTTCTTCGTCCGTTTCATCTACGATACTGTCATTTTTTGCTCGTTTGCCTATCCATTCTTCAACATCCGAATATCGGAATTTGACTTCACCGGCCAAACGGAACGCAGGCAACCCTTGATTTCGGACAGCGGAAGAAAGCCCGGCAGAGTCTAAACCCAACAATTCCATCGTCTGAACAACATCAAGAACAATCTTTTTCATTGAAACCGTCACCCGATTAGTTTCCTTATTATATATCAAATAACAGCGTTATAACAGTAAAATATCTAACAAGCACACAACTGAAGATAGGCTCGGATATTAGTAATTCGTTTGCGGCGTGTTGAAAAAATTATTGTTATGATAAAATAACGTTGTAAAAAACAGCCCCGGATGGGAGCGTCATGATTGATTTATTGAAAAAGAGATGGTTTCAATTGATGGCGGCGCTGGTGTTTTTAACAGCGTTTTTCGTGATTTATTGGATGACGAGCCGTGTACCGGTGGAAAGAACTCCGAATGTAGTCGCGGATATCGCCGGCGAAAAAATCAGCGATCTTCAATTCCAGACCGCTATCAACAGAAGGCTTGTCAGGCAGCTTTCAACTAGCGGAAAATTATCCGCTGCAGACAAGCAGGACATTATGTTGTCGGTCTTTCTATCAATGGTGAAAGACACGATGTTGAAAAAATTTGCGGAAGAAGAAGGAGTAAAGGTAGGGCCGGCAGATATTAAGGCGAAGAAGGAGCAGATTTATCGCATGCTCGGACAGCCCGCTGGAGAAGAGGTCAAAGACTACGAACCCGGCTCCGGCGACGGCAAAAGAGAACTTGCGCCTGAAGATAAATACACTCATTTGTGGTCTGTGATGGGGTTCAGGTCTGAAGAAGAATTTCTCAAAGAAATCGAAGTCGAAATATTAGAAGACAAGCTTTCAAGGAAGTTGTATCCGGAAGACAGCTACACTGTTAGCGACGAAGAAATTGAAAAATACATGCCTCGAATGGAAGTGAGGCAGATTCTTCTCACTTATGACACCGCCTCGGACACTGAGATAAACTTCGCGAAAAGAAAAACGTTAGACCGCGCTCAGGACATATATCGGCAGCTCAAAGCGGGCACGAGTTTCGAGGCGCTTGCAAAGCAATACAGCCATGATTTTTCAAATTCGCCCGGTGGCGGGTATATAGGATACATCAATGAAAGGTCCGTGGTTCCTAGATACTGGGATGTCGTGTCCCGAATGAAAGAAGGAGAGATATCAGAACCGTTCGAGACCGAGTTCGGCCTTCATATCGTTCAGGTTCTTGATATCAGACCGGAAGGCGATCCTCTTTTTGATCAGATGCGCGCAATAACAAAAGTCATGGTTTTGACTCAAAAAAGGAAGACGGACTTTGTGGCATGGTTCAACAGGAAATTCCGGGAATATGAAGAAAAGGATATGATAACCGTATATCATCCGGTTATTCTGGCAAACAGACTTCGAGTGATGGGGAAGACAGATGAATCAATAGAGCAATACAGAAAAGCAATCGAAACGGACAAAGAGGGAGCGCCATATTACCACATTGATATAGGGAGAATGTACGCTCAGCAGAAGAAATACACCGAGGCTCTGAGGGAATTGAGAATCGCGACCGAGTCGGCCCCGACCGACCCGCAGCTTTTCTTCCAGATGGGCTTGGCATACATGGAAGCAGGCGAGCATGAAAAGGCTCTGTCGGAGTTCCAAAAGGCTTCAAGCCTGTCATCTTTGGATTATCTGCTGCACGCGAAGCTTCAAAGGATTTACGCGGCTCTGGGAATGCTTGAATTGGCGGACAGAGAGCAGGACTTGTATATGAAGGCTATCGAATTGATTGGGGCTTCCAGAGGCGCGCCATCTCCCGGCGCTGTTATGATGACACCGGAGTATAAATGGCCGGGCGGGGCTTCAGGCGGAGCTTCGGTCCGCGAAGATTCTCCTATGAGAGATATCGAGAGGATGAACAGAGAAACTTCCCCGTCGGCTGTCCAAGGAAATGGAGTCAGATAGACCGACAAAAGGAAGCGTTGCTTTTTTATGAAAATAATTGTTTTCTCCGACATTCACGGCAACATCGACGCTCTTGAATCGTTCTTAGAGTTGATCGACGGCATGGAATACGAGAGGGTATACAATCTTGGCGACACAGTGGGATATGGAGCCGGACCTAACGAATGCGTAGATATGGTTCGCAAGCGCAACATATCGTCGGTCACAGGGAATCACGATGATGTTATTGTGGGCAGGCGCGATCCCGGTCGTTTCAATCCGGACGCTCGAAGGGCTATACTTTGGACGAGAAACGAGCTGAGGGAAGAAAACAAGGACTGGTTGCGCGGCCTTAATGACTTTATTTGGATGGATTCGTCGTTGGGAAAAGCCTTGCTTGTTCACGGCAGTCCGGTGAATAAAGACGAATATGTGACGTCCGCGTCCAATGCGGAAAAAGCTTTTGTTTCAATGGACGAGCAGGATATCCTTATTTGTTTCGTCGGGCACACCCATAAAGCGTGTCTGTGGACTCAAGGGATGGATGGTTCTCCGGTGTTCAAGCCGCAGGCTGAGTGCGACGGAGATGTAAAGTTGGAACCGACTATGAAGGTGATAGTCAATGTAGGCAGCATAGGACAGCCAAGAGACGGCACGCCGGATGGGTGTTTCGTCGTGTGGGACGACGTAAGGCACACTGTGCGTTTTCACAGGTTCACTTATCCAGTTGAGCGCGCTCAAACGCGCATGAAGGACGCCGGACTGCCCGGTTTTATAATTGAAAGGCTGGGCGGAGGGTTTTAATCGGATTAGACTTATCATTATTGTTGACGGAGGAATTCTTTGAAATGAAATCAAACAGCGCGAAAAAAATTGTTTTTATGCTCGCATCGCTTTTAGTCATTGCCGGATGCGCGCAGCCCAAACCCACAACGCCGATACCCGGCGCCGAAGACCTTCCTCCTGATAAAATTGTCGACAGATTATTTTCTTCTTTCGCGTTCGATGACATCGCCGGAGCGGAGAAATACTTCTCGACAAGGATTCCCCAAAAGTTGGCCGTTGATTTCATTTCTGATTTCAACGCCTCAAAGAGGGTGGGCAGGTTTAAAACTTTCCTTGTTAACGATTCTGGCAACGAGGCGGAAGTTAAAGTGATATACAACTTTTCCGCAATGAACGCTGAAACCGGGATGTTTGAGACGAAAAAACAAGTGGACACGAGGCACATAAAGCTTCTGAAGGAATCCGATTACTGGAAGATTTCGAGCATGGGAATCGAAGAATTCGATCAGGCTGTAGAGAAGCACATGTTTATGGAATGCCTCGGAGCCGTTCTTGACGCGGTTGTGGCTCAGGAAAAATACAGAAGGGGACACGACGCGTATAGCGGAACCATAGGTTCGCTGGTTCCTCTTGTGTCTTTCGACGACGCGAAGTGCGCGGACATGAGGGTGTCAAACGCCGACGCGTCCGGATATCTTATCGAAGCCGTCACGCGGAACAGCAAACCGTGCGACATAGTCGCCGACACCGACAGTTATTCTCCCGCGACTTATGAAGAATGTCTTATGGCGGAATGATATGACGCCGCAGGCAGAGGCATCTTTGCGAGCATTCCGGCGTCAAAGTTTTCGGCCAGAAAAGCGCATCGCATAATGACTGTCGTTATACAATGAAAAATTCAATTGGAAATGAACAAGAAGGAGTCGCGGCCCCGGCGGCTCCGGCTTACGAGCCTCTTGTAGTTATCGAGGGCGTAATAGATCACATTGTTTTCCAAAATCCAGATAACGGTTATTCAGTCGTAAAATTCGCGTCTCTGGACGGCAGCCAAAAATTCGTCGCGGTCGGAACTCTGCCCGGAGTCACGGACAGCATGGCAGTGAGACTGACGGGACGCTGGACGACGCATCAGAAATTCGGAAATCAATTCAGCGTGACAAGTTTCGAAGCGGACCTGCCGCGAAGCAAAGTCGGAATCATTAAATACCTGACTTCATTCATATCCGGCGTGGGGCCTGTGATGGCCAAGCGCATCGCGGACAAGTTCGGCGAAGATACGGTCGATATAATTGACAACGACCCTAAAAAACTGTTGGAAGTCGAAGGCATCGGACGCTCTAAACTGAAATCCATTGTAAAATCATGGGAGGAACACAACCGAATCAGATCGATAATGATGTTTCTCCAGTCGCATAATATCGGGCCGGGCGTCGCAATGAAGATATTTAACACATACGGCGACCGCTCTATAGATGTTCTTAGAAAAAATCCTTATCTACTGGCTTCGCAGATATTCGGCATCGGTTTCAAGACCGCTGATCGAATAGCGATGAATCTGGGGATGGACAAGGAATCTCCCGTGCGGCTGCGGGCGGGGATCGCCTACACTCTGCAGAAAGCCGGGGATGAAGGCCATGTCTATCTCCCGGCGGACGAGCTATTGAAAGACGCGAGCGAAATGCTCGAATGCGAACTGGCCAAAGCAGAAAAGGCTCTGGCGAAACTGCTGGAAAAAGGGGAGGAAGTCGTCTCAGAGGGAGACAGAATATATCTGCCGCACTTGAGGCGCGCCGAGATAACCGTAGCAGAAAGATTATCGGCGATAATCAACGCGCCAGCGGGCCGTCTTTTTAAATTATCAAGAAGCGATATCGAAATAGATCAAGCGCAGCGCGCTTTAGGGATCAAGCTTTCCAAGCAGCAATTGAGCGTTATAGAAGTGATGTCCGGGAAAAAAGCGGTGATTCTGACCGGAGGCCCCGGCACTGGAAAAACGGTTTCAATACGCATCATTATGAGGTTGTTCGAGAACAGCGGATACGTCACTATGCTCGCCGCTCCCACTGGCAGAGCCGCAAAAAGAATGACCGAGGCCACCGGAAAACCGGCCAAGACCATCCATAGACTTCTCGAATACAATCCTGTCGGAAATCATTTTTTCAGAGACGAAAACAATCCGTTGGAATGCGATTTTCTTATCGTGGACGAGATGAGCATGGTGGACATAGTCTTGATGGCGCATCTTGTCAGGGCGCTGAGCGATAACGCCCGCGTTTTATTTGTCGGAGACGCCGACCAGCTTCCGTCCGTAGGCCCCGGAAACGTGCTCCGCGATATGATTGAATCGAACGTCCTGCCTTCGGTGCGGCTGGACACCATATATAGGCAGGATTCCGACAGCGGCATTATTCCTAACGCCCATCTGGTCAACAAAGGAGAAATGCCCAGCCTGAAGAACTATCAGGACGGAGATTTCTTCTTTTTCAAAAAAGACGATCCCGAAGAAGCTCTGGAAACTCTGGTTAGCATCTGCGCTGAGCGGCTTCCCAATAGATTCGGCCTCGACCCTATAAAAGACATCCAAGTGATATCTCCGATGCATAGAGGCGTTCTAGGAGTGTCTAACCTGAACGAAGTCCTGCAATGCCGTCTGAACCCCGGAAGAGACTTTACATGCGGTTCGCAGCAATTCAGAATCGGCGACCGTGTGATGCAAATCAAGAACAACTATGAAAAAGAAGTTTTCAACGGAGATGTCGGATTCGTGCGGGCCGTGGATTTGCGGGAAGGCTCTCTGACTATCGAGTATCCCGAAATGTCAGTGAGCTACACTTTTAAAGAAACCGACCAGTTGATATTGGCCTATGCGATAACCGTTCACAAAAGCCAAGGAAGCGAGTATCCGGTGGTGGTTATGCCGGTTTCCACTCTTCATTACACGATGTTGCAAAGGAATTTGATTTATACCGCGATTACTAGAGCAGGAAAAGTCGTCGCCCTTGTGGGGTCTATCAAGGCTATTGCAATAGCTGTCAAAAACAATAAAATTGAAGAGCGACACACGTCTTTGAAAGAGCGTCTTGCGTCAACTGCCGGGAATTGAGCCAGCCGACGGACGCAGGCAAAAGGGGGCGCTTATGATCGACAATAAACTCTTAGAGATTCTTGCTTGTCCTGTTTGCAAAACATCTATCGAATATGACGAAGCGAATCAGAAGATTATATGCAAAAACTGCGGAAGAAAGTATCCTGTGAGAGACGGAATCCCTGATATGTTGGTTGAGAGCAGCGAAAGATGAATTCGTAATCGCCGCGCGGGAAGGCATCCGGATGCGTGTGAACAGATTCAATAAGATTGTAGAGTCGATGGCCGGCAAACGAATTCTAGCCATCGGCGATCTTATGCTTGACGAGTATGTGTTCGGGGAAACATCCCGGATATCCCGCGAGGCTCCCGTACTGATACTTAAGTGGAGAGGACGAAACGTAGGTTTCGGTGGAGCTTCAAACGCGGTTGCAAATATAGCCGCGTTCGGCGGCGCGCCGGTTCCTGTCGGATGCGTCGGCGATGATTTGAACGGCGGGGATTTGCTTTCTCTGTTCAATTCGAAGGGGATAGACACTAGGGGCGTCGTCGTGCAGCCCGGCTCCGCCACAGTTTGCAAAACCCGCATTCAGGCCGGAGGCATGCACACCGTCAAACAGCAAATTGTCAGAATCGACCGCGAACCGACTGTTCCCCCGGACCCTGAAAGAATTATACGAGCGGCAAACGAGGCGCTGTCCGGCGGAGTGGATGGAATACTTGTTTCGGACTACGGTTGCGGCGTTTTATCCGAAAAAGTCATTCGGTTCATCAACGGCATCGCAAAATCAAACTTTTCTATACCTGTCGCGATAGATTCAAGGTATCAGATTCATAAATACAGGAACGCCGCACTTGCAGCGCCGAACGAGGAAGAAGCCGGCGTTCATAAAGGCTATTGCGCCGACGATTTGAAGAAAATCGAACATGCCGGAGAATGTCTTCGCGCGAAAATGAAAGCGACGGCTCTTCTCATCACTAGGGGGAATCAAGGCATTTCTCTTTTTGAGAATGGGAAACAGCCTAAACATATCCCGGTGTTCGGTTCGAGCGTGGCTGTTGACACAACCGGCGCGGGAGACACAGTTGTGACCTCCGCGTTGCTAGCTCTCTGCGCCGGAGCGTCTTTCATCGAGGCGGCTCAGATCGCAAACAGGGCGGGCGGGATCGTGGTCATGAAACAAGGAGCCGCAACGGTTTCTCCCGATGAACTTATGGAGACTTTGCAATGCCGACCCTAAACTCTGAAAGCATAATAAGAGAAAAAATTAAACCGATCGAAGAGCTTGAACGGATTGTCGCCGAAGCAAGGGCCGAGCGCAAAACTGTGGCGCTCGCGAACGGTTGTTTCGATCTGCTGCATGTCGGCCATGTCAGATATCTCAAAGGAGCAAAAGAGCGGGCCGATGTTCTTGTCGTCGGAATCAACAGCGATTCTAGCGTAAGGTCTTTGAAAGGGCCGGAACGCCCTTACATCAATGAAAGAGACAGGCTCACCATGATTGCCGCAATCGAGTATGTCGACTATGTGACGGTATTCGATTCTCCGACTGTGGATTCGATTCTTTTGCGGCTCAAGCCGGATTTTCACGCCAAAGGAACCGACTATACCGAGGAGACTGTTCCCGAAAAGGACATTGTGGCTTCATACGGCGGAAAAGTGATTATTACCGGCGATCCCAAAGAGCATTCTTCGACAAACGTGATCGCTAAGATTAAAGATAAGACAGGGGCGTGAAATGTCCATTCATAAAGAAATTGATTTGGGAAAAATTAAATCAGAGCCGATAAAAAAAAGAAAGAATAAAGTCAGCGTGAAAGATTTTGCGTGCGTTGAAGGCGACGCTTCGTTCAAGTCTTTCTGGGATTCGCTTCCGAACATACTCGCGGCGGCGGATATAAAGAAAGTCGTCAAAGCCATTAGAACGGCGCGCGCCAAGAACAAGCCCGTCATCTGGCTGATGGGCGCGCATGTCATTAAAGTCGGCCTTTCTCCGTTAATAATAGATTTGATGAAGCGCGGGTATGTCAGCGCAGTCGGCCTCAACGGAGCGGGAGCGATTCACGACACCGAAATCGCAATGATAGGCGGCACTTCCGAAGACGTGGCCGCCGGGATCAAGGACGGCACTTTCGGGATGTCAGCGGAAACATCGGCTTTCATTAACGAAGCTGTCAATGTCGGGGTAATCGACAACCTCGGTTTCGGGGAGTCAGTGGGCGCGAGAATTCTTTCAGACAAATTGCCTCATGCGGACATAAGCATTCTTGCCGCAGCGTCAAAATTAGGCATACCCGCGACCGTGCACATCGCCGTCGGCACTGACATCGTGCACATTCATCCGTCATTCGACGCGGCATGCGCCGGCGAGGCTTCCCACAGGGACTTTCGCATTATGGCTGAAATGCTTTCAGGAGTCAGCGGCGGAGTCATCATGAACGTGGGGTCGGCTGTGATTCTTCCGCTTATTGTCGAGAAGAGTCTTTCGGTGGCCAGAAACATCGGCAGGGACGTTAAAAAATTCACCGGAGTGAATCTGGATTTCATACAGCATTATCGCTCGAATCTTAACCCTGTCCGCCGCGCGAAGGAACTCGGCGGAGACGGCATTTCCATAACAGGCCATCACGAATTGCTGTTGCCGATGATTTACTGGGCGCTTCAATCCGAAGAAGAATAGGAAAATATAAATGATCGAGAATAGAATTCGGACATTGAATCCGGCCGAAGCCGCCGCCGTTATCGACGGCGTAAAGAAAGAGATATCCAGAGTCATAGTGGGACAGGAAGCTGTCGTCGAGGAAACGCTTACGGCTCTGTTCGCGGGCGGACATGTCCTTCTAGTCGGAGTCCCCGGTCTGGCAAAAACCCTTCTCGTCAGAACTATCGCCGATATCTTGGACCTTCAGTTCAACCGGATTCAGTTTACCCCCGATCTGATGCCGATGGATATTACCGGGACTGATATTTTGCGCGAGCTTTCGGACGGCGGCAGGGAGTTCGCGTTTATCAAAGGCCCGATTTTTGCCAATATGATTCTTGCTGATGAAATCAACAGGACTCCTCCAAAGACTCAATCAGCGTTGCTGCAGGCGATGCAGGAGCATGCGGTCACTGCGGGGGGGCGCACCTTCTGCTTGGAGCCGCCTTTTTTCGTTCTCGCCACTCAGAACCCGATTGAGCAGGAGGGAACATATCCTCTGCCGGAAGCGCAACTCGACAGGTTTATGTTCAACGTTAAAATTGACTATCCCTCTTCTGAAGATGAAATCAAAATAGCAAAAGACACCACAACCTGCGAGCAGCCTCAAGCCAAGCGGGTGGTTTCAAAGGAAAGCATTATAGCGATCCAGAGGCAGACTCGCCTTATGCCTGCGGCCGATAACGTGGTCAGACACGCTGTCGCATTGGCGAGGGCTACGAGGCCTAACGAGCTTGAATCCGCGGATTTCGTAAAAAAATGGGTGGCATGGGGCGCCGGCCCTCGCGCTTCACAATATCTGATTCTTGGAGCTAAATCCCGCGCTTTCCTAAGAGGGGCCAACGCGGCGACAATTGAGGACGTCCGCTCTCTTGCGCTTCCGACTCTCCGTCATCGCGTGATACCTAATTTCAGCGCCGAAGCTGAAGGCGTTTCATCAGACATGATTATTCGGGATATTCTAGAACGCATAAAACCTGATTCCGGAAAAATCTGACACGCATTTCAATCTGTTTTTCAAAGCCTGAATTCAGCCGCGACGAAAGTGTGATCCGACGGCTTTTCCATTGACCTTGGAGCAGTGTCTATCCATGAAGCGGCGCATTGTTCCGCAAGAGAGCGCGTTGCGTATATGTGGTCTATTCTCCATCCGAGATTTCTGCTCAAGCCCCCTCTGAGCCTGTAATCCCAGAATGTGTAATGCCCCGGTTCGGGGTTTAAAGCGCGAAAAATATCGACGAATCCCCATGCCGCAATATCTTTAAGCGACGCTCTCTCGTCAGGGTGAAATCCCGCTCCGCCTTCAAATTCGTCAGGCGCGTACACGTCGATAGGCTCCGGCGCTATATTGATGTCTCCCATCCACAAGAGCGGCTTGTCTGGATGAAAGTTGTTCTCGAAATATTCTTTCAGTCTTGCAAGCCATTCGAGCTTGTATCGGAACTTGTCGGAACCCGGCTCGAAACCCTGAGGGACATACGTGTTGACAACCGGTATGCCGCAAATAGTCGCGCGAATAAGGCGGGCCTGCTCAGGCGATTCTGCGCCGTCTCCGAAACTTTTTCCGATATCTAACATTTCATGCCTGCTGACGATTGCGACGCCATTATAACTTTTCTGTCCGTGGAAAGCGCAGTCATAACCGGCTTCTCCGAAAGCGGCGATGGGGAAATCGTGGTCTTGCGCCTTGGTCTCCTGAAGACACAGCGCATCAGGCTTGTGCGCTGACAGCCAGTCAAGAATTATCCCAAGCCTTGAACGAACCGAGTTGCAATTAAATGTGGCGACCAAAAATTTTTCCATGACATATTTTATCCTGTGATCAAAAATATCTCATCCGGTGTAACATGTCAATTGTGACATAGTTATTGACATTTCGGCATAAGACTATGTAATATCTTCTAGGATTTCTCCGATCCCTGCGGCCTAAAGCGGGAAAGACACGGGCGCAGGGACGATAGGGCGGATTGGGAAACCGCTTCGCCTCCCGTGTTTGGAAAGGAGAGAATTGTTCTGTTAAGTCGCGAAAATATCAAGGAAAGTATATCGAATGCATTTTTACAAAATGATGATATTTATCATCATTAGTTTATACATTCGCGCACATTTTTTTATCTGCGTTATGTTATATACAACATAACGCTTTGAATAAATTTTATTACTATCAGTTAAAAATGGAGGCTATGAGAACATGAGAATGATTTGTAAGAAACTGGTTTTAACTGCCGTCGCATTTGCTCTTTTGACGGCTGCAACCTGTTTTGCCCAAGAAACACAAATTGCGTCAGCGTCCGATTCGGGTGTATATAATCTGGGTGAAATCCTTATTCACACACAGGCGGACGCGGAAAAGACGATGACTTCAGTGGTGGAAGTTACCGCCGAAGAAATCGAAAAAACCGGAGCGAAGACAGTTGCCGAAGCTCTCGATTTCACGCCGGGAATACGCTTCTCAATCGGCGGTCGAAAGAATGAAGGCAGCGTTTTCCTGAGAGGTTTCAGACAAGACAGATTCTTGGTTATGCTCAACGGCATACCGATTGGCGCCCCGTATTTTAGAGAAGTCGATCTTGCGATGATGCCGATCGACGAAGTGTCAAAGCTGATCGTGACTAAAGGCGTGTCGTCGCCGATGCACGGAGCCAACGCGATGGCCGGCGTGTTGAATATCGTCACGAAGAAACCCGTGGAAGGCGTTTCGGGGAATGTCGCTTTTGCTTTCGGACAGAACGACGAGATGGCTCCCTCCGCCAGATATTCATCAAACAACGGCAAGTGGTATTACTCGGTGGCGGCGAAACAGCATGAGTCAGACGGGTATGAAATCTCTAGCGATTTTACTCCCACCCATCCGACAGCAGAGGATGGCGGGCTGAGAAGTCAAAGCGATTTCAGCAGGACGGAATTCACCACGATGATAGGCAAATTCAATTCAAAAAGAGAGTACGCTTTCAACATCAACTATGTCGATTCCGAAAGAGGCACGCCGCATCCCACGAATTCCACATCCGGCTACAAGAATCGCTTCACCGAATGGAAAAAATGGACTATCGATTTCAGCGGCGAACAGAAAGTGTCCGACGATGTAATATTCCGCGAAAAGCTCTATTTTCACAAATATGACAACACGTTGACAGGCTACACCGGGTTGGACTATGCGACGATAGCGACGGCTTCCGGCCTCACGGCGGACTACCCTGATATCAGCGCTTATGATGATTACACGTTCGGCATGAGAATACTGATGGACGCGTTTCTTAATGACGTGACGTTGCTTAAGACGGGTTTGAATTTCAACCGCGAAAGACACCAAGCGGAATCCTCTCCCGGAGTGGCGCGGGATGATTACAAGACCGACAACTATTCCCTCGCGGTCGAAGTCGAGCGCGAAGTGTCTCAACGTTTGACGGTCACGAGCGGAATTGGATACGACATTCACAACCAAGTCTCAGGCGTGGAGAGAAAATACGGAACCGTAGACGAACTGGTAGTGGTGGAAACCGCCGGCAAAATGGGCGCTTTCAACCCCACGGTCGGACTTGTCTATGACGCCGACGACAACACGACTCTGCACGCGTCGATGGGCAGAAAAACAAGATTCCCCACCCAGCGCGAACTCTACACCGGCGGCGGCATCGAAGTTCATGCGGATGCCGTCAACAACCGCGCGACCACTTACGGCAATCAGGAACTCGAACCTGAAAAGAACATGATGTTCGAGGCTGGTTACGTAGGGCGATTCGGCAAGAACTTCGTCCTCGGCGCGGTCTATTTCTACAACAAGACCAGAGATTACATCAATTGCGAAAACACCGGCTCATTGAACAACCTAGGCAGGCCGGTATGCATGTACAAGAACGAACAGGCCATGTCTTCCAGAGGCGGGGAGTTTTCGCTAAGCTCCAAGTACAAAGAGAAATTCACATGGACATTGGCGCACGCTCACACCATTGCCGAACTTACATCCGCCCCTGACACTCAAATGTCATACATCCCCAAAGGCAAAACTGACCTTCAAACAGAGAGAGATTTTGATGGCGTGGTATTGAACATTAATGCCTCGTATCTCACAACTTCAGTTGACAGCTCCAATAACGTGATCAAACCGTATTTCCTCATGAACGTCGGCGTAAGAGGGGAAATTCCGAGCCTGAACATGAGTTGGAAGGCGACGGTCGATAACGTGTTTGACAAGCTGTACTGGGAAGAACCCGGATATCCGCTTGCCGGTCGCACGATGAGAGGACAACTGCAGTATAACTTCTAACACGAGCAACGGGCGCTATTTGAAGGATTTGATTGGCACAAAGTTGCATGTATATGTGTAAAAAGCTCACTCTATAGCTCCTTGGAAAAAGCCGCTTCCTATTGAGGAAGCGGCGCTTTTTCTTTCTAAGAATTCAAAGCATCGAATTTAATTGCGGCAAAACTGCAAAATAGTTTAGGAGAAAATAATGAGCGCAAATATGAAAATTACTCGAAAAGCGTTTATAGGAATGTTTATCGCACTGATGATTCCAGCTGTCGCTTGCATAGCGGCATATAGGACTCATATCGAAATTGATTCGGGTATGTTTTTCGCCGCATATCCGAACATAGCCGGAACAAGAATGGACGGATGCGACGCCTGCCACATAAGCATAGTGGCTCCTCCTCCCAGCGAAAAAGGCGATTTCCCCGTAAAGCTCAGCTCATGCGATTCATGTCATATCATAACCGATTATGGAAGAAAACCCGGCGAAACTATCAACGCTTACGGGAAAGACTATCTGGAAGCCGGACGGAACGAGCTTGCATTCAAGGCTATCGCCGAGTCGGATTCGGACGGAGACGGTTGGTCAAACGCGAAGGAACTGGAAGCGGCGACGAATCCCGGCGACCCGTCAAGCAATCCCGGAATGAAGCTAGCTCCGCACAAGGTTATTACTTTGGATGAACTGAAAGAGAAACAAACGCCTGTTTATGACCAGACCATATTCGTAAACGTGTCAAAATCGAAGGATGGCGACAGTTATTCCGATCTTCGCGGCTTCATGCTTCATGACGTTCTTAAATATGCGGGGATTTCAGAAAATGCCTCCAGCGTGGACGTAATCAGCATAGACGGGTATGCCGCGACCTTTTCCATCGAACAATTAAAGCGCTCGTATCCTCAAGCGGTTCCGGTCTTCGGCTTTGACAAAGAAACTTTCGGCGAATGCGGATGGGTGAGATACGGTTCGAAGAATTTGAAGGAAGGAGTTCCGCTTCCGGACGCCAATATTTTGCTGACTTATGAAATCAACGGCGAAGAATATGAACCGGCAAAGATCAACGAGCAGGGAAGATTGTCGGGGGCCGGGCCGTTCAGGGTCGTGGCTCCTCAGATGAAGAATCCGGGACTTCCCGACAATTCAAGCAAAGCCACTGAAGAATGCGCCAATATAACCCCGGAAGAGTATCGTTACAACAGAGGATATGAGAAGAACGCCGACTATTGCGTGAAATCCGTTATCGCGATTAGAGTAAACCCTTTGCCGGAAGGTTCTATGGACATCGACTGGCCCGGATTCGCGAAAAAAGCGATTGCGAACAAAGAAATTGTCATTTTCGGCGCTTTGGGCGAATAATTGATTGACCATTAACGGTGGTTCTCTTTGACGGCGTTTGCATTTAAGGGTTATGTTTAATATAAATATCAATATGGCTGACACAAGCTATATAAACTGTTCGTTTCGGTAATTGGAGTTTCGCCGTAGTAATGAAAGCTAACAAGACACTTATCTGGATATTCGCGATTACTCTTTTCGCGCATATAGTTGTTTTGTATTATGTGGCTCTGCCTGATTACAGCGGAAAAAAAAGGCCGCTGAAACTGGAATACGCTCTGGACGAGCCGGAAAGAAAAGTTCCTGAGCCGAAAAAAGCGGAACCTCCCAAGAGAGAGCCTCCGCCGCAGAAAATGACTGAAAATACGCCTCCGCCGGAGCCGGCGCTCGAACCCGAACCTGAGCCTTTGCAGCCGATTTCATTTCCTCAAGAGGTTGTCGAGACCGCGAGAGTCGTTGAGCGCGCTCCAATGAAAAACAGAAGGCCGGCGGGCAAGTATTACAGAGGTTCTTCAGGGCGGGGAGCGGTTGAAGCGCCCGCCCATGCGCCTGCCGTTTCGCAACCGAGCATTGACATAGACGCGCTTGTGCGCGACTACGGCAGAAATGTCGCCGCGCTGATAGAGAGAAAGAAGGCGTATCCTTCAAAAGCAAGAAAATTCGGCATTCAAGGAAGGGTGGACCTGTCTTTTAGAGTCGCTCAGGACGGCAGGTTGATGGGTGCTTCCGTGACTTCGTCGTCGGGCAACAGCGCCCTCGATGAAGCCGCGTTGAAAGCGGTGAACGACGCGGCTCCGTTCCCTCCGATTCCAAAGGAAGCAGTAATGGATTCCATTCAGTTGACCGTATCGCTTCTGTACAAAATAAACTGATATCAGGAAAGCGATACGGTCAACTGAATGTTGATAGATTTGATACAGCGGGGCGGACTTCTGATGTATCCGATAGTGATATGTTCGGCGCTGACCGTGGCGATTACCATTGAAAGATACATAAGGCTGGCGAAGGCATCCACGCCTGTTGATTCATTGCTTGAAAGATTAAAGCCGCTGATTAAGAGCGGGAAATACGCGGAATCGGCCAAAGAGTGCAAAGCGGAGCGGGGCGTCGTGGCGAGAATTCTTGCGGCAGGTCTTTCCAAAGGAGACAGTCCACGCGAAAGAGAGAAAACAATGGCGGCGCGCGCGGCGGCGGAAATGCACCATCTCGGCGCGTTCGTGGAAGGACTTTCCACCATAGCAACTGTTTCAACAATGCTGGGGCTGCTGGGAACTGTCACCGGCATGATACGTGCTTTCATGCAAATAGAGAAACTTGGAGGGCAGGTGAACGCTGGAGTGCTCGCCGGAGGCATCTGGGAGGCTCTGCTCACGACCGCCGCCGGGCTATCCGTGGCCATACCAGCTTTCCTCTGTTACAGGTGGATTTCGGGGATGCTGGACAGAACAGCCGAACAGATAAACATCTCGGCGGCGCGGGTCATCGACTGGATGCCCGACGAAGAGAAGGCGGGAGCGTAAACCGCTATGCTGATAGAGAGAAAAAAATCCAGAAGCGTGGAAATGGTTTTCTTTCCGCTCGTGGATATCGTATTGCTGCTTGTCATATTCTTCATGCTGACCTCCAAGTTCATAACCCAGACGGCGCACAATATCGATTTGCCTAAATCGAGAACCGCGACAGTGCTGGAGGACAAGAAAATCACTATATATATAACAAAAGATCATGATATGTTCCTCAACGACTCACCGGTCACGATGGACGCGCTCCCGGAGGAGCTGACTGGCATTCTTGGCGCGGATCCCGATAAAATCGTCATTCTGAAAGCTGATTCCGTAACGGAACTGGGCTATACCGTCGGCATAGTGGACATAGTCAGAGAGTGCGGCGGCAAAAGACTCACGATTACGACTGAAAAGCAAAGCTACGAGTAAAGGACAAACCGGCATTCAAACGACCAATTCCAGTTGAGTCTGTTCAGAGAGAGAAAAGCTTTCAGATAGGATATTTCCCATATCTGATAAAGGCAGCGTGCATGACCAGCATCTGACGCCATGTTATGCCGACGGCGTCCGGCTGGGTGTAATACATTCCGATAAAGCCGCCGTCATGCGCGGCGAAAAGCTCCAGCAGTCGCTTTGTTTCGGCAAAAATCTTTGCTTCGTCCGCTCCGGGCAGGGTACGCTGCATATCGAGAGGCCCCATGAAGCATATTTTTCCGGCGGCCAGTTCGGCTAGCTCTTCCAAGCCCATGAACGCCATATCGTCCTTTTGAAGAACGTCGAGGCCGATCTCAATCAGGTCGGGGATAATGTCTGCGATATAACCGCAACTGTGGAGGATGAATTTAAGGCCGCTTGAATGCGCTGCGTCGAAGAGCTTAGCGTATCTAGGCTTAAAGATATCTCTCCAGACCGCCGGGCGTATCATAAGGCTTTTCTGAGTGCCCCAATCGTCCGTCATGATGACGGCATGCGCGCCTCTGCTCGCGTACAGCTTCAGCAGCGGCACGTGCCATTCGTCAATAAGTTTATCTAGCAGGCGGCAGAGGTTTTCCTTCTCGGCGACGGTGTCCATCAGAAATTCCCCGTAGCCTCTCAAAAAGTGCGATCTTTCCATCGGCCCGTTCTCAAGGTTTCCCACAACGAAGCTGTCGCCGGCTAACAGCTTCCTGTAAAGGTCGAATCTGTCCAGCCTTCCGGACGCGAACGGGTCGGGAAGTTTGTATGTGTCGAGAGATTTCCAGTCCGCGAGAGGATGTCCGAACACTTCGCCCATAGAGTTTTCCACGGTGGTGCGCCACTTGCAGCCGAACTCGTCCTGACGATCGTATTCGGGCGACTGTACGTTGTCGGGAAGAGGTTCTCTAAAACGCCAGTTGTTAAGGTGATAGATGACAGGATGAGTGTGAGGATAAAGACCATCTTCGGGCTGCCAGTCTCGAGCCGGGGCGTGCGTCATAAAAAAGATATCGCTCACGCCGGGCACAAGTGCGCTGAACGGGACTCTGTCCGGCCCGGTGAACTCGATGGCTCTGAGAACGCGCTCTTTCCTTTTCATGGCAAACGCTCCTTCTGCTAAATCTCTAAAAGTTATAGATAAAAATATAGCGCAACGAAACGGATATGTCACACTTCTCTAAGTCGCAGGAGATTTGAATTTTTATAAAGAGACGCGAGTGGCGGACGCGGGATGATCTCCGACGCAGTCGCGCAACAGGGTGTGGAGCTGCTCGTGAACGCCCCAGTCGAGAAGGCCGGGTTTGACGCGCGGCCCGCGCGCTAAAACCGGCACTGTTATGTTGTCTCTGTGCAGCGAGCCGTGAGTGCATTTCTGCGAGATGCCCGCGAAATACGGATAGTGGCCTCCGGTGAAATTCAGAACGACATCCCCTGTGTTCGGAGAATCGAAGAGGTCGAATATTCTCGGAGGAGCGGCAGGGAAAGTTTCCCGATAAGTGACGGACGCCCATCCTTTAAGAGTCAGCCATTCGCCGGGCTTCGCATCCGTTGAAGAATAGCCCAAAGGGTCGGCGTCTTCTGGCGTGTATGAATATCTATTGAGGCTTCTTCGCACGCGAGCGATGCCGTCAGAATTGCCTACGACAATGGAGCCGTCTTCCCTGTCTCTCCACATGGCAATACCGACGCCGGGCGCGCCGCAGAGCGCTTGCGCGAGCCTTTTAGTCGGGCCGTTCGCGTAGATGTGCGCGTATGTTACGACCGTCGAGCAAATCACGCAGTCGTCAGGCTCTCTGAGCCGTTTCGTCGGCCTGTATCCCGCGTCTTTTAGAATATCTCCAAGCCTTACCGCTTTGTCGGAGTCGATGGGAGAATTGCCGTGATCCGAAAAAATCACCACGTTGATGTCTGCGGGCAGCTTCTTAAAAAGCTCTCCGAAGGCTGAATCCAGAGACTTCAGATTTTCACGAATGCCATCAATGCCTTGAGCGTGTCCGACGTGGTCGGAACTGAGCGATCCGAAATACACATTATCATAAATATTTAGCGGGACATTCAGGTTGCGAATGAATAAGCATTCGAGGCGAGTCGCCCAGTCTGCCATGCCGAAAGCGAACGTGGCGTAAATCGGAAGCACCGTTCTGCTGCCTCGCGAGAGCTGAGGGCCGAACGCGAGCGAATGCCTCGAACTCTCAAAAATATTGCGCGATTTTATTCCTTTATTCAGGTCTGCGAGAATTCCCCCCAAAGAAAGCTCGTTGAAGTATTTGTGCGTTCGTTTGTTAAACCATGAGAGACCGACCAGATTTGACTTTCCGGGGCCGAGGCCGTAGGTGACAAGTCCGTGATTGCAGGGGCTGACAGTGGGAAATACGCCGATGCAAGAGCGAACTCTCAGTCCGTCTGAAAAGAACGAGGCAAGATTAGGAAGCTCGCCCGCATCGTACATCGGATTGAAAAACACTGACGAAACCGCGTCTAGCGCGATTATCAGCGTCTTTGATTTAGTATCGGCCATCAGGCGTTCTCCCTATGCCTTGATCGCTGCCATATAGTCTTTCAGAAGAAGGCTGCCGTAGAAAATTGTCCATAGAGGAGCAAGAACAATGAAAAATGCCGCCATCAGAACCGATAAGAGACAGTTCATGATTTTTTCGATTACTTTCGCATTCATATAATCCTCCTTCACATTAATTATTCCCTGTTGAAAGGTTCGCAAAACCGACGACGATAAAATCATGGCTGAGCTTCAGGCAGAATCAATTGTCCTAAGAAAATGGAGGACGAAAATAAATCGTTGAAATAGCATCAAGATTGCAACTATTGCTTAGGCAAAACGTTCTTGACACATTCGACAACGTTCCAATACAATGAAAATCCAGCGAGATATCAGAAGGCTGATGATTGTTGAAAAAGTATAATAAAAACGGAGGATGTCTATATGGCGTACGATCTACCGAAAAAGGTTGTCATCACAGCGGCGCTCACCGGGGCGGCCACAAGCAAAGCGCAGAATCCCGGCGTCCCGCAACAAAGAGAAGAATTCATAGAAGAAGCGGTAAGGTGCTACGAAGCCGGAGCGGCCATAGTTCACATTCATGCTAGGGATCCTAAAACAGGAATGCCGACGCCCGACCTTGACATCCTGAAAGGGATAGTGGACGGGATAAGAGAGAGATGCCCGATACTAATCAACGTAAGCACGGCGATAGGAATAGGAGTCACTCCCGATCAGAGGATAGCGACCGTCACGGCCACAAATCCGGACATGGCATCCCTGAACACCGGCACGATGAACTTCTCTCTCATCGATCACAAATCCGGGGAGATAATTTTTGATTTCGTTTTCGAGAACACATTTACGAACATCAGGAAATTCGCGAAAGTGATGCGCGAAAGCAAATGCAAGCCTGAACTCGAATGCTACGAGGTCGGACACATCAACAGCATATTGTTGCTGCAGAAAAAAGACATATTGGACGAGCCGCTTCATTTCAATTTCGTGTTCGGAGTCGCAGGCGGGATAACATTCAAGATGGACTATCTGACGGCGATGCGGAACTCCATACCAGAGAACGCCACGTGGTGCGTGTGCGGGGTGGGGCCGAACTCGTATCAGGCCAATGTTGCCGCGCTGATTATGGGCGGACACTTGCGGGTTGGGCTGGAAGACAACCTGTACATCCGCGGCAAAGAACTTTCGCAAGGCAGTTGGGATCAGGTAGAGAAGATGGCCCGCATAGCCCGCGAGTTCGACAGAGAGCCTGCGACCCCTGACGAAGCCAGAGAAATTTACAACCTGCCGAAAAAGTAAATCGGTAGTCTCGCGCGGTTGGCGTCACAATCCGCGAAACTTTGTTTTGCGTCGCGCATACTTAATCTCTGATTCGCGTTGTGTAATGTTATTTCATAGCTTTTCTTAGAAAAGCGCCCGTGTGGAATTTTTTTGATTTTGCGATTTTTTCGGGCGGGCCTTCAGCTATTATTCTGCCGCCTTCATTGCCGCCTTCGGGGCCGAGGTCGATTATCCAGTCCGCGCATCTTATAACATCTAAATTGTGTTCGATTACTATAACGGTGTTTCCCCGCTCAACAAGCCGGTTGATTATATCCAGCAGTTTTTGAACATCCGAAAAGTGGAGTCCGGTTGTCGGTTCGTCAAGAAGATACAAAGTTTCGTTGGAGCCGTTTGAATCCAATTCCGTGGCGAGTTTAATGCGCTGCGCTTCGCCTGTAGAGAGGGTTGGCGCGGGTTGTCCGAGAAGTAGATAGTCAAGTCCGATATCTCTCATGATTTCAAGCCGTCGCGCGATTTTCGGGATATTGCCGAAATATGTCAGCGCTTCTTCAGAGGTCATATTCAAGACATCGGCAATGTTCTTTCCTTTAAAATAGACTTCGAGGGTCTCGGTGTTGTATCTGAGGCCGTTGCAAACGGGGCATGTGATGAACACATCAGGAAGGAAGTGCATCTCAATGCGTTGTCTGCCGTTGCCTTGGCAGGCCTCGCAACGGCCGCCTTTAACGTTGTAGCTGAACCTGCTGTTCTTGTATCCTCTGGCTCTTGACTCCGGCAGCATGGCGAAAAGATTTCGAATGTCGTCGAACAGACCGACATAGGTGGCGGGAGTCGAGCGCGGAGTTTTGCCTATCGGCGAAGTGTCCACCAGAAGAACTCGTTTGACGGCCCCGGCTCCTTCTAGCTTTTCATAGGGCAGCGGATTGTCGTGTTGCAATCCAAGCTCTTTCTTGACTGCCGGACACAGCGTGTCTATAGCCAGCGTGCTTTTGCCCGAACCGCTTACGCCCGTCAAACAGACGAACTCGCCTAAAGGAATCTTTACATCGATATTTTTAAGATTGTTCCCTGAAGCGCCTTTGAGAATGAGAGAATCCCCGCCGGTTTTTTTTCGCTGTCGCTTCTGCGCGCAAACGCGCATATCGCCGGAGAGATAGCGTCCTGTAAGAGATTTCTTTTCTTTGATAATGTCCGCCACTGTGCCGAAAGCGACGATCTCTCCGCCGAGTCTTCCAGCGCCGGGGCCGACGTCCACAACTGAGTCGGCCCTGCGCATCGTGCTTTCATCGTGTTCTATTACTATAACGGTGTTTCCGAGGTCGCGAAGACGCTCGAGTGTTTCTAGCAGCCTGTCTGCGTCGCGAGGGTGGAGTCCGACGGAAGGTTCGTCGAGCACGTATGTGACTCCAGCCAGATACGAGCCGATCTGCGCCGCCAGCCTCACGCGCTGGTATTCCCCGCCGGAAAGAGATGCCGCGGAACGCGACAATGTCAGATACGACAGTCCGACGTCTTCGAGGAAGCCGAGCCTTTTGAGCGCTTCGTTGACGAGTCCGGCCCCTATGCGCCGTTCTCGCTCATCGGGTTTATATTGTTTTAGGAATGTGGCGAGTTCTCTGACAGGCATTGAGGACAATTCGCCGATATTTTTGTCGCCGATTTTTATTGCGAGAGATTCCCGCCTCAGTCTCATTCCTTCACATTCAGGACACACGCCCGAACGCATGAAGCTTCTGTATTTGTCGCGAACGCGCTCCGATTCCGTGCTGTCCAGTTTGCTTTTTATGATTGAAGACAATCCGGGGAACTTGGCGGTCGCAAACTTCCATCTGCCTTGAGGAGACCTGTATCTGATTTTCTGGCGCTTTCCTTCGGAACCCTGCATGATGATGTTTTTAGCTTTATCATCGAGCATCCCGACAGGTATCCACGGGTCAATCCCGGCTTCTTCGAGCGCGGCGACCATCAGTTTGAAGTCGTATGAATTCTTTGAGTCGGGCAGGGCGGCAATGGCTCCTTCCATTATGGAGAGGGATGGATCAGGAGCAATCAAGCTGAAATCGGCATCTTCCGACAAACCGAGTCCCCCGCAGTTGGGACACGCTCCCGTAGGATGATTAAAAGAGAAGAGGCGAGGTTGTATCTTCGGGGAAGCGTGTCCGCATCCCGGGCACGACGAGCTTGAGTTGAATGAGAAGTCTTTGCCTGAGTCCCGATCGTGAATTATTATCGAGCCGCGTCCTTCCCGGGCGCAGATAAGAAGGGATTCCTCCATGCGCCGCTTGTTGTCGCCGGAGACGTCCAATCGATCCACCACGAGGTCGATATTGTGCTCTTTGTAGCGGCTAAGCGTCATGTCTTCTTCGACGCGTTGAAACTCTCCGTCGATTCTTACCCGGCTAAAGCCCTTCGCGGCGACTTTTTCAAAAAGGTCCTTGTAGGAACCTTTTCTGCCCACAACGAGCGGGGCAAGTATGACGACGAACGAGCCTTCATGTTTCTCATAGAGATAACGCGCTATCGCGTCCGGAGACGAAGACTTTATGGCGGCTCCGCAATCCGGGCAGTGAGGATGCCCCGCAGCAGTGAAAAGAAGTCTCATGTAATCGTAGATTTCAGTGACGGTTCCGACGGTTGAGCGGGGGTTGGTCGGCATTCCTTTCTGGTCAACGGAAATGGCGGGAGACAGCCCTTCGATAAGATCGACGTCCGGACGCTCCATCTCCGCGACGAACTGGCGCGTGTAAGCCGAGAGCGTTTCAAAATAACGCCGCTGGCCTTCGGCGAATATCGTGTCGAAAGCAAGAGAAGTTTTTCCCGAACCGCTGACTCCGGTGAATACAGTCAGAGAATTGCGGGGGATGGAGATGTCGACATTTTTAAGGTTGTGCGCGCGCGCGCCTTTTACAGTGATATTTCTCATGGTTTCAGTATGCCGCGTCTAGGCCTCCGCGTTCTTCATAGAGGCTATCAGGTCTCTGCAAGCCGCTGCGGTTTCATAATCCAGCGAGTCTGCGGCGGCCCACATTTTTTTCTCCAGTTCAGCGATTTTTAATGTGACGTCTGGAAGCGAAGATATTTCCATTTTGAGCGCCACTCTACCGGCGCGGGCGTCGCGAGTTCGATATCCGGTAGTTTCGAATCTATCCTGCACCTGCTTATGAATTGTGGCAGGCTGGATGTCGTACGCGCGATTGTGCTCGATTTGTATTTGACGTCTTCTATCCGTCTCCGAGATCGCTCGTTTCATAGATTCAGTTTCCTTGTCGCCGAAAAGTATCACTTTCCCGTTGACGTTTCTCGCCGCTCTTCCGATAGTCTGGATCATAGTGACGTCCGACCTCAGAAAGCCTTCCTTATCCGCGTCGAGTATAGCGACAAGCGAAACCTCCGGAATATCAAGTCCCTCGCGAAGCAGGTTGACGCCGACGAGCACATCGTATTCGCCGCGCCGCAGATCGTATATCAGTTGGATGCGGTCAAGCGTCTTCACGTCAGCGTGCATGTATCTGGCCCGAACGTTTTTTTCAGACAGGTATTCGGTAAGGTCTTCAGCCATTTTTTTCGTGAGCGTCGTCACAAGAACGCGCTCTTTGCGTTCAGTAACTATGGAAATCTCGTCGAGCAGGGCGGCCATCTGTCCCGCGCCGGGTTTCCTCTCGATAACAGGGTCCACTAGGCCGGTGGGCCTTATGATTTGCTCGACTACACGGCCTGCGTTGTTCAACTCGAAATCTCCGGGCGTTGCGGACGTGAAAACAATCTGTGTTTCCTTCGATATGAATTCGTCAAACGTCAGAGGCCTGTTGTCATAAGCTGAAGGCAACCTGAAACCGTGCTCCACAAGGCTTTTTTTTCTGGACCTGTCGCCTGCGTGCATTGCTTTTAACTGGGGTATGGTCACGTGGGATTCGTCGATAACCACCAGAGGAGGCTCCGGAAAATAATCGATAAGCGTGAACGCGGGTTCGCCTGCTTTCCTGCCGTCAAAATGCCTCGAATAGTTCTCGATCCCATGACAGTATCCCATCTCGCGGATCATTTCCAAGTCGTACATCGTGCGTTCCCAAAGCCTGTTGGCCTCGGCTTCCTTGCCGAGAGCGCGCAGTTCGCGGTGTCTTTCCTCAAGCTCAGTTTGTATGGAGGTCAAAACATCGTTCAGCCTGTCTCTCATTAGGACATAGTGAGAAGCCGGAAAAATCATTATTCGGTCGGGAGAACCGAGGGAATCGCCGTTTTGCGGGTCGATAATAGTGATTCTTTCAAGTTCGTCGCCGAAGAAATCCAGCTTGATAATGTCTTCACGGTCGGAAGGCATGATCTCCACGCAGCCGCCGCGCACTCTGAAAGTCCCGTTTTCGAGCGCGTCATCCGTTCTGGCGTATTGTTTTCCGACAAGCTCAAGCAACAAATCGTCTCTATCCTTCTCAGCGCCGACTTCCAACGTTACGCATTCATTTCTGTAATCATCGGGAGAGCCGAGGCCGTAAATGCAGGAAACGCTAGCGACGACTATCACGTCTCTTCTTAACAGGAGGGCTTGAGTCGCGGAGTGGCGAAGCCGCTCGATTTCTTTGTTGATTCCGGCGTCTTTTTCGATGTAAGTGTCGGAAAACGCTATATAAGCTTCAGGTTGATAATAGTCGTAGTAGCTGATGAAATATTCGACGGCATTGTCGGGGAAAAAAGTTTTGTATTCATTGCACAATTGAGCGGCGAGCGTTTTGTTGTGTGCGATAACGAGAGTGGGTCGTTGAATCTTCTCTATAAGATTGGCGACTGTGAAGGTTTTCCCGGAGCCTGTTACGCCAAGAAGCGTGGTGTATTTAGAGCCGGAACGAACGCTCTCATGCATGCTTTTGATGGCTGCGGGCTGATCGCCCGACGGCTCGAAACCGCATCTGAGCTTGAAAACGCCATCCATGCCGAGACTTCCTCCAAAGCTACATAAATATAATCAACGAAACGCTTTTATACAAATCCCGGCGCAATAGGGATTGGACAGGAATGTAAACAATGAACGTTTTTGATTTTTTCGTCGCGAAAATATATAAATACATGAAGAAAAGGATGTGAAATGATGAAGAAGTACGACAACCATGCTCATTTGAGACAGCATATCGAGCCTGTTCCTCCGCATTCGTTGAGGCCTGTAATTGAAACGGCGAAAGAGAAGGGCGTTGTTGTTGGAATAAGAGAGCATGCGCCATTGCCTAGAAAACTTATGGAATCATACGTCTCGGATTACGGTGTCACCGTTTACGACCATGAGATAGAGCCTTTCTTCAAACAGTTTCAGGAAATGAATTATCCGGTCGGATTCGAGCTTGATTACATAAGCGGAGTGGAAGATGAAACAATAAGCATACATAAAGCGCTGAAAGAAGAATCTGAAAGAAGAGGGTTGGAAGTTTCCGGCATTCACGGGTCGGTGCATTTTCTGCCTGCGGCAAGAGGATGCGAAGGTCTTCCGGGCGCTGATATCGGTTATGTCTGCTGGGACCTAGATGAGAATGTTTTTCGCGCATACATGGAACGCAGACATCCCAAGCAGTTTATTTATGATTATTTCCGCTCAATCGTAGACCTGACGAAGATGGGGATTTACGACGCGTTGTCCCATCTCGAATTGGCGCGCAAGTTCGACAGAGTGGGAGCGAACGGCGAAAGCGTTTATTTCGGAGAATATGAAAAACTTTATGACGAGCTTGCGCGCGGAGCAATAGAAGCCGTCAGCGAGGCCGGGATGGCTCTGGAATTGAACACGGCCGGATTATTCAGAGATTTGGCAAGGCCGTATTTGTCTGAGGCTCTGGCGAAATACGCGTTGGAATTGGAAGTTCCTATTTGTCTCGGGTCGGACGCTCACAGACCTCAAGATATCGGAGCCGGGTTTGAAACGGCGGAGAAAATGTTGGCGTATATTGGCGTCGCGAGCGTTGTCGGCTTTGAAAAAGGCAATCGCGTGGAAATCCCTTTAAACAAATAAAATAAAACTAGGTCATTGTAAAAATATTATTGAATTCATCAACGGCGCGAGTATTGTTGACAACGTTGATGAGTTGCATCGCGCGAGCGGGACTTACCTGAGATTGAATCTGAGCCGCTACAGTCGTCTGCGCGACTATGTTGTTGATAGTCATCGCGACGACTTCCTGCGCGATGTCCGCGTCTTCGATATTCGACTTATAAGATGCGAGATTGATTTGTTGATTGGAAAGGTCGTTAAGAATGTAGTTGAGTTTCTGAACGGCGTGAGCTGTGGCGGCGCGCTCGTCGGCGAGGAGAGACATGCCCCTGTCGACGATTTCGATGGAATTGCGGGCTGAATCGCCGGTGGCAAGATTTATTCCGTCGATAGCCAGATACGACGAGCCGACAGTCTGAAGGTTTGCGACTAGAGTGTGATTTGAATCAGGTCCGACATGGAAATTCGCGTCCCACGGCGAACCGCCAGTCAACATCGCCCCCGTGATGCTTGAGACCCACGCCCCTCCGGTGTCGAGCGTAAAAACGCCCCCGTCCACGCCGGGAGCGGTCGCCACAAGCTGATAATCCTCGTCGGGGCTGTTCTGGATGGTGTAATGATTTATTCCGAGCGAGAACCATGATCCCATAAAATTGATCCAGTTGACAGTTCCGCCTCCGACCAGCCCGACGGTGTGAAGAGTGGCGTCACTTGATATCAAGTTATCAATAGTGTCCTGTCTGAGATTTCCCGGATCTGCGTGCGCCGCAGGGTCGTTCTGCCCCATGTAAGGACCGGTCATAGGAGGCCCGGGAGGAAACGCTATAGGGTAATTATCGTAATATGAAGTTTCTCCCGGCGCGTAGAAATCGTCGGCGTCTTCATCGGTTATCAAAATTACTATCTTTTTCGCGTCAGCTCTGAAGTTGCCTCCGAGCGAACCACTGTCTAAAGCCCAGTTTATCGCCGCTAGACCGTTTTCGTTTCCGCTTATCGGGCTGTTGATTATAGTTCTCATAGCGTCGACGTCTGATTGAAAACTTGCGGCGTCTGAGTGAAAAGACTGAGTTCCGGCTGGCCTTACGATTTCGTCGAATCCCACTACGCCCATTCTCAGATCGAATCCCGCATTTGCGAATTGCTCAAACATCGCTTCCGAGTCGTTGTAGAGAGAGTTGGCATACGGCATCATGCTTCCTGTGACGTCGAGAACCCAGATCACATCGAGGTCGCCCGGATTAAACAGCAATTTTCCGCCGTCAACCTCATACGACGACATAGTGGTTCGATTTATTTCGTCTTTAAGTTTCTGAGCTTCCGAGTTCATGGCGGACAAATCGCCGACCGTCAAAGTGGCGTCGTTGGAAGCGCGGACGGCAAGGTCTCTAATTCTATCTAGTTTCTGATTAAACCCTTCGAGATACGCGTCCCTCAAGCTGTAAAGCTTGATTGATTCTTCCACATTGTGAATCGCGGATGTTACTCCGCGCAGTTGCGCTTTTACGCCGGAGCAAATTCCCAAACCTGAAGGATCGTCAGCGGAGTGGTTTATTCTTAATCCGGATGACAGTCTCTCAACCGCTTTTGATATGTTCAACCCTTGAAGCCTTGATTGATTAGAGGCAAAAGCAGATTCGCCATTAAAGTTAATAATCATAGCTCATCTCCGCTCTAGCAACATATTGTCTTTCCTGCATCGAATATAACTGTTCGCCTATCTCCATCCCTTAAGCCTCGCTGATAGCAATGTCGGAAAACAATCAAATATGCGATTTTCCGGGTTGGTGAATTTATTAAGAAGCCCTATAGATATCCTCCCTGATAAAGAACCGACATCCATGTCGGCTGAAAGCTTGTTGAACCCGGATTCGTCGATAGAGCCGACGAACCGGGGCGATTTTCATAGCGGCGAACTGCTTCGTTGCCGCCACATTTTTTTGTTCATGAACCCTATGTTCTATTCACTGCAAAAATGCGCCTTGCGCCTCGCATTTCATCCGCTCTGAACAATCGCTCCCGAATCCTAATGACGGATTCGGGTTGAAACGCCTGTTGTATTACCATATCGGCGTCAGGAAGCGCGGCCTTTAGGCAGGGTTGAAAAAAATGTTGTCAAAGATTGTGTTTTTCTTGTTTTCGGCGAGTTTAATCCTTGCGAACAATCATGCTGAACTGAAGCTCGCTTATGAGACTGGGAACCATCTTTTTCATTCTGTTTTTTATAGATTTAGCTCCCGCAATCGTGAATTCATTCTGTTGCATTGTGGAAAGGAGGATGATTTCGAGGGCGGCTGAAGTGACCCATTCGACTTCTTTGCGATAACCGCAGACGGCGGCTGCGCGGGTCGTTTTGAGAAACTTATGAATCCTAGCCGGGCTGACGGCAAGCGTTTCGCACGAGCCGATTACGATTATGCGCCTGCGGCATTTGCCCTTCAGCAGTTCCCCCATTGTCTCCAGCGAGACTAATGAGTCCGACTTTCTTTTATCGCCCACATACACTCCGCCGGGAATCCCATGGAATGCAAGATACAGTATGGGATGGTCTTTCTGCGCCTGTTGAGTCCATTTCCACATATAGTATCTGAATTCAAAAAACGTCCCTATGTCCCTGTGAATGTAGGGTATGGGGACGCGTCCCGATTTCTGAATGAATTGAAGCATAGTCTCGACAGTGGTGGTATCGCGGATTCCCCACCAGTCGCCTTCGAGACAGAATATGCCTTTGCCTTTAGGGTAGTACGACATTCAGGGCGCCCTCCGCATAATCGCAAACGTTCGCCGCGCCCGCGGTGTACCCCGATATTCTATTTTCGCGCTTGAATTATGACAATAGCCAGCCGGAACTAGATTCCGACGCTCCAAACGTCAATTATTCTAATCAAATCAGGTTTTTTTCTCTTTCTTCTGCATCGAAGGGAAAAGCACATTGTTTAAAATCAACCTGTAACCCGGCGAATTTGCATGGATGGAAACATCTGTCTGAGGATCCCCTATCAAGTGCGAGAAATCCTCCGGGTCATGTCCGCCCAGAAATGTGAAACTTCCTTTCTCTAGCGATCCATGAATATATCTCACTCTGTCTGTTCCGGGAGAGTCGGCCAAAACGACGACGTTGTCTTTGATTCTGTCGCGTCTGAAGTCGGTTGTCTGGCCGTGAAAAAAACGGATGCGCGCGGCGTGATTCTGAACGAATATGGACAGGGCCGGATCTTGTTTTGCGGAAAACTCGAATAGCTCGAATTCCGGGGCCAGCAGAGGATTCAGAAAGTCCGACCTAGGATGGTTCAGTCCCGGCACATCTGTTATTGCGTCTATGTCTGATATCTCATAAGCAAGGGGATCTGTCACAATTCTGAAATCAGTGAAAGCGAGAGCGGCTGAATAATCCAATTTATCCTGAGCGCCCGGAGTCATCGGCGCTCCCCCGATCTCCATAGGCGCAATATTCAATCCTCTCGCGGAAAGAGCAACATCGAGGCTGTCAGGAGCTGAACACATCGCGAACAGAAAACCTCCATTCCGCACGTAATTTTTAATAGCGGCGGCGACTTCCCCCTTCAACTCCTGCGCGGATGAAAACCCCAAATGAGCGGCCATCGTCTCGGCTGATTTCACAATGCGCAGATACCAGTCGGCGTTCTTGAAACTCCCGTAGAACTTGCCGTATTGCCCTGTAAAATCCTCATGATGAAGATGAAGCCAGTCGTAATCCGATAGTTTTCCCGCAATAACTTCGGGGTCCCAGACAGTGTCATACGGAATCTGCGCGTAGCCCAGAACCAGTCTCACCGCGTCGTCCCACGGGTCGGCGGTCGGCGGGACGTATACTGCCACTTTGGGGGCTTTGTCGAGAATGACGGCTTCGGAATTCGTTTGCGTCATCTCATGATAAATTCGATTCACTTCGCCGGGATCCAGAACGCGGTATGATACTCCCATAACAGTCGCGCGGTCTCGTATCTCCCTCGCGTCAGGAGCCAAGAACGAGCCTCCTCGATAATTCAAAAGCCATTGAACTTTGTATCCTCGAGCAGCTTCAAGACACCAGTATGCCAACCCGTAGGCTCTGAGATGATCCGTCTGCTCGAAATCCATCGGTATAAGAATCATCGGCGCGTCGGCGCTGAGTGTCTCAACTTGCGCCGTGGTATGGCGAGAAGCCAATGCAAGAATTAAAGCGACCGCAATAATTGCGAGCGTCCAAGTTCTTCGCGCGGCAACCAACATCATCCGATTCATTTTGTTAGCGCTCATAGCAAGCTTATTATAAAGCAAAAAACTCCGTCGGCGAATCACATCCGCTCTGAACGATAAGAGCCGGTGTTGACGAAAAAGATGCCAATCTCGCTGACTTTGAGACCGGCGCATTCGCTCCATGCTCGCGCGTAAACCTTCAACTGCGGCATGTGCTTGCTCGTCAGAACCGCCAAATCCCTGCCGGGACGGTCGTCCGTTTTGTAATCCACGATAACCCATCCGTTCGGCTCCTCGAACGCTAGGTCAACCACGCCGCGAATCAAGAAATCTTTCGCGGTTGAGTCGCTCTCTGTCCCCAACTCAGACATCTTAACGACAAACGGAGCTTCGACCAAGCGGCGCGAAGCTCTCGCGGCCCTCGCCCATATTTCGGACTTCATTGCCGACGAAACTAACTCCACCGCCTCGTCCGCAAGGTCAGCGCTCATCTCATTATGCTCAAGCTCCGAGACGGCGAGCGCGCGCAAAGCCTTATCGCCCGGATTCTTAATAGCGGCTTCCAGCAACAGGTGGATGACGGTTCCCCATTCCATCGCTCTGTCTGCGGGAAGATAATCGGCGGCTGCTTCAGCGGCGGTTGGGGAATACGTTGCGGAGTAGGTTTTCGCCGCTTCGACTCGATAAGTGGGCGCGGCGCAGGCGTTGACGCGGCGGGCAGCCTCAGCGGCGGCAGCGCCGGCAGCGCTAGCGGACAGCTTTATTTCTTTGACTCGCGGAGCTTTGCGAGGGCCGGGATCGTCAAGCTCAGCCGCGTCTTTCATCGACTCTTTGAAAAAACTCCACGGATTAAAGCTGTCGTGAGACGGGCGGCCTGAAATGCAGAGCATAGCCCCGGCGCGAGTCGCGGCCACATACATCAGACGGTCCTTTTCGGCTTCCTGATATTTGGATTCTTCATTGGCGTGTTCAGCCCATTCGGGGGGAGCCGCGAGCGCTATTCCCTCGCCGCGTCCCCTGCTTGGGCCGCGCGAGACAATGTATCCGTCCGTTCCCTCGCCGGAGCGGTCGATGCGCAGCGAAGGCTCATGCCGGGACGCTCCGGCAGGCCCTGCAAGAAAGACGACCGGCGCTTGAAGCCCTTTTGCCTTGTGCAGGTTCATCACTCTTACGACAGACGATTCATGCCATTTCGCGGGCGCTCCGTCATAGGTCTGCTCTCGGCTGATTATCGCGCCTAAGCGTTCCACTAAGTCCGCCGCCGACCAGTTGTCAGCGCGAGCCGCCCGCATCAGTTCGACCGCTTTCAACATGCTTCCCGCGTTGATATTACCTGCGGTGTCCGCGCAGGCTTCGGCGACAAGTCCAAGTTCGGCGGCGGCTATCTCCGCGGCGGCAGCAGGAGGCATCTTCGACAGTAGTTTTTCATATCTTCTCAAACTTGCGAATGCGTCCCTTAACACTTCCGCGTCTTTCGGGTCAAGTCCGGTTTCTTTTACGTCGCGCCTGAAATCAAAAGTGTTTCCGGCTTTTTTGAAGTCATAAAGCGCCGCGTCGCTTATGCCGAACAATTCGCTTCTGAGCGCGGCGACCAGCGCGACGGAGTCGTCTGGCCGAGTTGCCGCCGCAAGACACAGATACAGCAGTTCAAGCTGCGAAATCTCGTTCAGCGCCGCGCCTCCCGTCACCTGATGCGGTATCCCCAATTCGCCCAGTTTTCTCGCGTATTCGCTCAAATGGCTCTTCTTGTAAGTGATAATCATGAAATCGCCGGGGCGAGCTTCCGGAGTCGCGCCTTTCTCGATTTCCTTGTCAGTCCGGGGCACGGTCATCTTTTCGTCAATCGCTTTTCTTATGAACCGCGCTATATAGTCAGCGTCCCACTGTACAATGTCCGTGAATCCACCCGGCTGGTCTTTGAAATCTTTAGGCGCTGTAATTTTGAAAAGTCCGCGCAGAGTTCCGTTCGAGCCGTCCGTCCTTCCAACAATCAGGTCGCGCCGTTGCGGCGCGTAATCCGTCGCCTTTTCAGGAAACACGGAGGCGAATCTATCGTTAACCCAATCGACAATTGGGGCGATAGTTCGGAATCCCACTGACATCGAAGCGACTATTCCCCCGGTGTCTTCGATTATCGTTTTCACTTTGTTATATGTGGCGATGTCCGCGCGGCGGAATCTGTATATAGACTGCTTCGGGTCTCCGACGACGAACAGAGAGCCGGGAGAGGGGCGGCATTTCCGCCAGTCCGTCTCCGCAGGGTCGTCCGCCGTCAGATATAGAATCACCTGCGCCTGCACGGGGTCGGTGTCCTGAAACTCGTCCACCAGCAGGCGCGTGTAGCGCTCGCGGAAATACTTTCTCGCATCCTGATTGTTTTTCAGCAATGCCGCCGCCTTCATCAGCAGGCCTTGAAAGTTAAGCCCGCCGCTTTCAGCTTTAAGCTTTTCGTATGTCCCGACTGCGCGCTTGACTGCCTCCATGACCGGCGGATAGCAGTATTCTCTCCATTGTCTGACAAGCGGAACCGCGTGGTTTTCCGAGATGCTTGCCCATGCCATCTTTTCGTCGAGCGCCTGATCTTTTCCTCGTGGCCAGTTCTTTTGAACTATGGTCGGGACTTTTTCAAAACGAGACAGCAAAGCGGCGAACTGGATGTCGTCAGAGAAATCTGTGTGGCTTATGGCGCGGTGAACCGAAAACAGCGCGGGCATAAGTTTGTCGTTGCCGAAATCCACGCCTCTCAGCATAGGCAGCAATGCGTCAACGCGTCTCCAATAATCCATGACCGGCTGAAGCGCAGGGGAGAAATCCGGTTTGCTTGCGTCTCCGGCAGGCCATTCATCCACATCAGGATAATCGGTGAGTATTTTGAAAGTTTCGAAAAGCGTTTCCGGATAAATGCCTCTCTCAATCAATTCCTTGTAAAGGTTGTCAGAGGAAGTATAGATGGATGACATAAACACGTCCCAAGCTTTCTGTTTAAGCTCGTTGTCATCCTCCTGCTCGATTTCCCGGAAAGAGATGCCTACGCCCGCTTCGATGGGGCGCTCGCGTAGAAGACGCGCGCAGAATGAGTGGATGGTTCCGATGTAACAGCGTTCAATGTGTTCGAGAGCTTGGGATAGCAGTTCGCGCTCTCGTCCAGACGCATCGTTAACGCGTTTCTCCAGTTCGACCCGGAATCTGTCCCGCAGTTCGGCGGCAGCTTTACGTGTGAATGTCACTGCGGCTATGTTTTCTACGCGAGCCTCTCCCGACGACACAAGGTTAGCCATGCGGGACATCATGCTCGTCGTCTTTCCTGTTCCCGCCGCGGCCTCCACGAGCATTGTCGTGTTTAGTTCGCGGGATATCCGTTCTCTGTCCCGCTTGTCTTCCAAGGCTTTCTTATTGTTGTCATTCATAGTTCTTAAGCTCCCTCAATGCGGACAGCGCTTCATTTTCAGGGTTTGCCAGTTTTGCGTCTGCTACGTCTGCCACCGAAGACACATCCCGGCAGATAGCCGCGTACTCGCATTGGAACTTCCCGCTTCCGCAATCGTCGCAGTTGTTAGTTGCGATGAACGCGCCGTCGGCTGCGGAACGGCAGATGGCGTCAATGACGTTCAATCCTCCATCGAGTTCTTCCGTTCCCCATGCTATTCTCTCCCCGCCGCCTCTCTGACTCGGGAAAAAGAAACCGAATCCGGCGACGGCTGATTTGCCGCCTAACGTCCGTTCAAGCGCAACATTCGCCATTTCCACGTATAACGCGTGCTGCACGACACGGCCTTCGTTGAACGGGTCTTTCGCGCGGTATTTGTAAGTTCCGCCGGTCTTGTAGTCCCAAAGGAAAAAAACATTATCGCCTTTGGCGGGCAGCGCGTCCAAACGGTCGATGCGCCCCCGCGCGCGGATTCTCCCTCCCGGCAGTCGCAATTCAACAGGCTCCGGCGAATCCAGCGGCGTCCCTTTTCCCTCGCGTTCCCTTTCCATCCCTATAGACGCCTCAAGAAATCTCGGCGCGCTCGATCCGGCCAGCTTCAATTCTTCAACGATGAAAATCTTCGCTGTTCTTTTTAAACTTTCCATTGCCGCTTCATACACAGGCTCGGACGGCGGCGGCATCATCTCCTTGTATTCGGCGGCCCGCTCTTCGATTATTGAAACCAGCAGGCTCTCGTCTTCGGCCCGGACCAATCTTTTTTCGGACATCACCGCAGTATAGAAATCTTCAAACGCTTCATGCAGCAGGCTGCCTGTTTCGAGCGGGTTCAGCCAGACGTAAGGATCGATTACGACTTCATCAGGCGGTTTTATTCCCAACGTATATTTGAAGAAATAGGCTAGGGGGCATTTTCCGAACAATTCCAGCCGACTGGACGAAACGACAGGGCCGTTCAGCATGTCGAACGGATTATTGTCCGCGCCCGCGCGCGGCGCAAGTCCGTCGAATTCAGTAAACGCCGAGGACGCGCGGGCTTTGGCGGCGAAAGAACCTCGCCCCGCTCGCGGGAACCTCGCGCTTGCCGCCGCAAACGCGTTTGAAACCTTTTCACTTCCAAGCAGCCTCCACATCCACCACTCGGTTTCATCCAAACAGAATGATTCTTCCGTCGGCGAGAAAGACACCGGCGCGCCCAATCGGGCGGCGAACGTTTCAAGGTCGGCTTCATGCTCTCCGGTCGCCACTCTGAACGCGTTCATAAGCGCAGACGACGGGAACATTTCGCTGTCGTCCAGAAGGTCCCGGCAGGAATATCCGAGCGTGACCGATCCTCGCAACCCGCAGAGCAGCCGCGCGAAATCCTCCATTTTCCTCTCCAGCCTGTCCGTTGCGCGCGGCAGAGCTTCCGACACACGGCTCTTCTCGCCGTCCAGCAACAGCGGGTCCTGCGCTGCTCCGCCCGGAAACATCGCGTCGTCCATGCCGACGATAAAAGTGTGCGACCGCCCGGAATGGCCGCCATTGTAAACGCTGTCCACATGCAAATGACCGGGCAGAGGCGCTTTTCCCATCACGCGCGTCGCAGACGGCAGCGCCGACAGCCACTCCGCCGCGTCTATGCCTTCTCCATCTTCCACTCCTGCCACCTTTTCCATGCTCTTCACAGCCGATGTCAGCTTCTCAAGACTGTAGTTGTCCAGTTCGTTTATCGAGCGCGCAGCCTCTTTCAAAAATCGGCCCGCCTTTTTAAGCGCGTCAGACGGCCCGTCTCCCTGCGACGGCGACATCTCAATCAAATCAGACACCAGAGATCTGATAGCTTTAAGATTGACTAGACGGCGTTCGGCGCAGTTTCGCTTTGCGATGCTTTCCTCAACAGACGAGTTGTCTTCGTCGGCATCGGCTTCGATAGGGCGTGATATCTTCGCCCTCGCAGCCGATATCGCTTCGTCGATTTTTCTCAAATATCTGTCGCGTCCCATCCCTATGGGAATAGACCGCAACGTATCTGCCAGCTTAGAGTCGTTGATGTTTCCGTCGATGTCCGCGCCAGTTTTCAGCAGACCGTCTCTGACAAGCCCGACAAGGACGCTCTGCGGGTAATCTAGCGAGACCCATCTGAGCCAGCCTGCAAGCGCGCGCCCCGGCCGCGAGTAGCTCGTCGGAATTCCCTCGGCGAATGTCGCTCGCACGCCCTTCGAACTATCCCCTCCGGTTTCGGAGAACCTTTCGCTCGTTTCGAAAATCAGAGGCACATACGCGTCGGCGTTAGTGTGGAGAATCTCCACGTTGTCGAAAGGGATACCGCGCGAGGCGCATCTGCGCAAAACTTCGCGGACTTCGTTCACCCTGCCTGCCGCCCTGAAAAAGGAAACTGAACCGTCCGCGACAGGCGGCGGGGCGGCAGACGGAACCTGTATATGCCGCATCATCTCAAGGTCGGAGAGGGCAGGCGACGACGCGCGCGCTTCTCCCCGCAAAGGTTCGTCAATCGCAAGCGTTATGATTTTCTCCGGCGGCAACGCGTCGAGCAGCCTGCGTTCCATCTCCTGAAATTCGGCGTCGCTTCGGATAATCAGGATTCCGCCGCGCATCGCCTCCCCGCCTTCTTTATTCACGACTTCGATAGCTATCTCCAACGCGCCGGCGTAATCCAGCAGCCGTTCTGAAATCAACGCGCTCAGATACTCCCTCATTATTGCGGCTATCCCTGCGCCTTTTTCGGGCGACTCGAAACCTCCGCGTTCTAGGTCTTCCGGGCGAAGTCCGGCCAGCCGTATCGAGTCAATTGTTGAGCGCAGAGCCATAAAAAAATCAAGACCGGGCTTCACGCCGGCAAGATATTCGGCGGAGCGCGCGGCGCGGGCGCGGCTCCATGCGCGCCCTGCAAGCGACGCTGCGGCGTCGAGTGTCGCCATTGTCACTCCTCGGACTGCCATCTCTGGCCCGGCCAGAGCGTCCACGGCGATTCCTCGAAAAGTTGCCGCGCGCGCGTTCAACACAGGAACTCCCTCGCGCGCCGCGCTTTCAAGCCACTGTCTCCCGACCCTGCTACTCTGCGACACAACCCACTTGTTATCCATCAGCCGCTCACGGCACGTCTCCGAGAGCAACTTCATAAACTTATTCATATCGCGCTCCTTCAATCGGGAGGGGACGCCTGTCTTCCCCTAGTCCACTCGGCAATTATATCAAATGGGTGAGACAAAATTGCTCGCGCGACGCATTATACGGAACAAAATACCATAATAACTATCTTTATTCGTTGCCAAACTCGTTTCAAAGCCTCATTTCATTGACAAATGAGTCTGCTGCTGATATTTTTTCTCGAATGCGAAAAACGACGCTTATTACCGGCATTGCGGGGTTTATCGGAAGCAGAGTGGCCGAATTGCTGGCTGACCGCGGCGAACGAGTCATCGGCATCGACAACCTGAACGACGCTTACGATGTCGGCCTGAAAAAAGCTAGAATTGAACGAATAAAACGACCGGATATACAAATACACATCTGTGATATCTTGGATTACGATAGAATGGAAGAGATTTTTCGTTTGGAGAAGCCTACTCATGTGTGTCATCTGGCGGCTCAGGCGGGCGTTCGACACTCTCTCATAAACCCTTTTATCTACCAGCGCACGAACGTAGAAGGAACTCTTAATCTATTGGAAATCTCCCGTAACTATATGCCAGAAAACTTTGTGTTTGCTTCAAGCTCCAGCGTCTACGGCGGCAATGAAAAAGTCCCCTTCTCTGAATCCGACAATGTGGACAAGCCGATTTCGATCTATGCCGCCACAAAGAAGGCGACAGAACTGATGGCGCATGTTTACAGCAGTTTGTACGGATTAAAAACAACAGCGCTGAGATTCTTCACTGTTTACGGCCCTTGGGGCAGACCCGATATGGCCTGCTACAAATTCTCAACACTTATCATGTCCGGAAAACCGATTGAGCTATTTAATAATGGAGATATGTTTAGAGATTTCACATATATAGACGATATTGCCAGCGGTGTGGTATCCTCTTTAGAAAGACCCTTCGGATGCGAAGTGTTCAATCTAGGCAATTCGAGGATGGAACGCTTGGCGGATTTCGTAGCCCTTATCGAGGAGAATCTTGGACAAAAGGCCGAAAAACTGATGTTGCCGATGCAGCCCGGAGACGTTCCTAGAACGAACTCGGACATAGAAAAAGCCAAAAGGATGTTGGATTTCAATCCCAAGACGAATATCGAGGACGGCATACGCATGTTCTGTGATTGGTTCAAAACCTATCACTCTGATCTATTTTGAGAGGAGCGGCGGACTGCCCGCCTGCGCGCTTTTATGGACATTTCCGACATTGTAAAAATTCTGAAAAAAAATATCGCGATGATTGCGATAGTCACAATCGTCTGCGGCGGACTCGCGGCGGCGAGAGCTTTTATGTCGCCTAAGGTCTATGAATCTTCTGCCGTTTTGCTGCTTCAACAGCAGAGCGGCATCAGCTTGGGAGCCGCAGGCGCGTTGCTCGGTATTCCTTCTGTGGCTCAACAGGGGCTTTCTCCAGAATTTTTCAGAGTCATTGCCACTTCTAAAACAATTGCATTTGCCGTCATCGACAAACTTGAACTCAGAAACAACCCGCATTTTGCCGCTTCCGATGACGACGACGATGATTTGCTTATGAAATTCAACAAGAACCTTAAAGTCGAACCTGAAACGATAACAGTGAAAATCACATTCGCAGGTTTAGACCCGACTCTTGCGGCTAACGTTGCAAATGAAATTGCAGAGCAGACGATAGATTTCGTTAGGAAATCCGCATTGAAAAATTTCGAGGATTACGACAAAATGCTCGTTATGTATCAAGAGCAACTCAAAAATATTGAGATGAAGATCAAAGATTACGAGAAACGTCACGGTGTCATTCAGATAGAAGCTCAAATGACACAAGCAATTGATACCGCAGCTATGTATAATTTGCGAATCGCCGAGCGGCAGACTGAACTTGAGAGTCTTGCGGCTGTGATTGAGCACACCACAAACCTCGACCTATGGACACAAACATCTCAACGCATGGAAGCTTTAAAAGACGAGATTCGATTCTATAAAATTAAAAATATTGAAATCGAAAAAGAAATGAGATCCGCTCCTCAGATGAAATTGGAATACATGGAGTTGTTGCGCGAGCAGAAAATGATCTCGCTAAAACTGGCCACAATCGATTCTCAGAGAGATATGAGCATGTTCGAAAGCGAAAGATTGGGCGGAAAGATGCGCATTCTCGACCCTGCCACACCCTCCAAAACGCCCGCTCGCCCCAAAAAGAAACTCATTGTCGCGTTCGGTCTAGCCTTTGGCCTTTTTGCGTCCACATCTTTCGCGTTCGCAGGACACATGCTCAAGTCGGCGGCCGCCGCGGATATCTCGAATTCTCAGGCTTCCTGACGCGGCCTTTAGCGAGTCGCGCCTCTACTTTATTATGAAAGCGAGCGTTATGTTCATGTCGAACACAAAAATTAAAACAATCGGATTATTATCAATTTCAATTCTGGCTCTTCTAGTTGCGTTTGGCTCGCGAGCTTCCGCCTTAAACGTTAAATCAGAAGCTTTCGATAAAATCGCTAATCAGCAGACAACCATTATTGACCGCTCAAAACAGGCAGCTACCTCAGGCAAAACATCAAATCTGACTAAGAACGACGATGAACGCAGAAACGCTCTCAATTTTGCCGTTGACATCGACCAAGACCTCTATATCGTCAACTCTGGCGATGTATTCAGCATCCGCATATGGAAACCCGGCCTCGAAAGCAGCGAATATCACGCCGCCGTGGTAGACGGAAAGGTATTTCTCGAAATGATCGGCGAAGTCGATGTCGCGGGGCTTTCTCTTCGCAAGGCCACGGAAAGCATCTCAAAACAATACGCTGACAGATTTTCCCAGTTCAACGTTTATGTCACTCTCTACACTATGCGATTATTCAGCGTTCTTGTCGCGGGTCAAGTTAAAAGCCCCGGCTTTTATACCGCCACACCCATGACCCGTCTTATGGACATCTTAGAAATGGCAGGCGGCGTTTCACCGACAGGTTCCTCTCGCGCCGCAAGAATAACCGACCATCACGGAAAATCATCGGTTTTTGACCTATTTAAATTTGTCGAAAACGGAGACGTCTCTCAGAACCCTCTGATTCACGAAAGAACCTCTGTTTTTGTGCCCGTTAGGTTCGGCGTTGCGACTGTCATAGGCGACGCTGTTAAGCCCGGCGAATGCGAAATATTAGAGGGCGACAGCCTGTATTCTCTCAAGGACTGCTTTAAAAACATCGCGCCTCAAGGCCACAGAGGTCGTATTGTGCTTAAACGCCCTTCCGCTTCGGCGGTGTTCGGCGAAGGCAGATACACTATCGTTCCTCTCACTTGGGACGACTTCAATAGCGACGCAGGCCGCGATATTTTGTTGACCGACGGCGACATTCTTGAAATAGGCGGCCCCGCCGAAAGCGAGTTCGTCATCATCAATGGCCACGTAAACATTCCCGGCCAGTATTACTACATGAAAGGTATGAGAGTCTCCGATTTGCTCAACTCGGCGGGCGGTTTAAGTGTCGTCTCTTCGAACGAAAACGCTCCCACGGACGCGCGTCTGTCTCAAAGACAAGCTTCCACTGCAAGCATCTCAGGCGTTTATAAGCTTTTAATCAATCGCGTGGACAGGCAATCCGGGGAGATAAACACCATACTAATAGATCTTACTTCTCTCCTCGTGCTCGGCGACAACGAAAAAGACATCGAACTTATGCCCGGAGACGTCTTGTCCGTTTCCGCCAATCTTGATGTGGTATATGTTCACGGGTTCGTAGCTCGGCCCGGCTTCTTCCCTTATGATCCCAGTTACACTACGCTGGATTTCATTTTCTCCGCCGGCGGACCAGCCAGAGACGGCGACATTGGGCGCGCAAAACTCACCAGAGACGGCTCAACTCGCATTGCCGATTTGAATGAAAAACTTAAACCCGGCGATTCTATTTATGTGGCTGCCGATGTCAAATCCTCCACGAAAAACAACATTAGTTTCATCTCAAATCTCATCACATTCTATCTGATGATCGATAGGGTTTTGGATTGATTGTCCCGCAAAGGAAATGTCCCAGTTGAATCGGGAAAAAATTAAAATCTTAAGAATAATCGCCCGTCTTAACGTCGGCGGCCCCGCGATTCAGGCTATTAGCCTGAACAGAGAGCTTAACAACAATGAATTCGAGTCAACGCTTGTTTACGGAACTGTGTCAGAGGGCGAGGAGGACATCACCAAATTTCCCGGAATGCAAGTCGAGCGCGGAATTCTTCTGCCCGGCCTAGGCCGCGAACTTCACCCGCTCAAAGATATTTCCACTCTGCTTGCGCTCATTAGAATAGTCAGGCGCGAACGCCCTGACATCATCCATACTCACACAGCCAAAGCGGGCGCCGTGGGCCGCGTCGCAGGCGTTCTATGCGGCGTTCCCATCTTGATCCACACATTTCACGGTCATGTCTTCCACGGCTATTTCTCACCTCTAAAAACATCCATCTTCAAATTCATTGAAAAAATCCTCGCGGCATTTACCACGCGGATAATAACCATAAGCCCGGCGCAGAAAGAAGAGATTCAATCTCTGCTCGGATTATCCGAAAAAAAGTTCGCCGTCATTCCCCTCGGTTTCAATCTTGATAAGTTCGAAAAATGCAAGGAACTCTCATCCGGCGAATTTAGAAAAGCCATAAACGCCGGGCCTGAAGATTTTGTAATAACCATTGTTGGAAGAATCGTCCCCATAAAAAATCATGCGCTATTTCTAAAAGTCGCCCGACTGTTGCTTGAAAAACATAACAATCTCAGATTCGCCATCGTCGGCGGCGGCGAATTGCAAGAGCAAACCGAAGCGTTAGCGAGACAGTTAGGTATATCGGAACGAGTGGTTTTTGCCGGCTGGTGGAGCGAAATTGAAAAAGTTTATGCCGATACCGATATTACTGTCCTTACTTCAGACAACGAAGGAACGCCTGTTTGCCTCATCGAATCCCTCAGCGCCGGAGTCCCCGTGGTTTCAACAGACGTGGGCGGCGTTCGAGACGTTGTCAAAGACGGCGAAAGCGGACTCATTGCCTTGCCCGCCGACTCTTCGTCTCTTTTCGCCGCAATTGATGAATTAATTTTAAATCCTGAGCTTCGCATGCGCATGGGAGAGCGCGGCCGCATTGCCATGCGTCAAAGATACTCATTTGACAAATTGAAGAGCGATATTATTGCGTTTTATAAAAGTCTTTTGCGCTGACATTTCGTATTCGATATTTGTCATTTTATTTGTGGCGCATGTCAATTTTAAGATTTCTTGAAAGGCGGCGAAAAACTTTCTTCTAATGAAAAAAGGATTGATGGTGATATTTGCTGATATCAACGCCGGGGTTGTTAAATCGCAGGCGATTGTTCATGCGCGAGAAATGTTAGAAATGAATATTGTCGATTTTGAAATATGGTGTTTTGCATTTACGAAAAGCTCGTTCGAACAGTCGCTATTAAGCAAAAACAACATGCAAGAGCTTTGCGGGAGCAAAATACGCCTCTTTAAAAGCGTTAAGCCTGCATTCCCATTATCCATACTGATAAACGCGATTATTTTGTTCTTTCAAATAAAAAAAGCCAGCTTTAAATTTGACATCGTTCATGCGCGCGGAGAATTCGCGACTGCCGTGTGCGCTTATATAAAACCTTTTTTTCGCTTCAAGCTTATTCGGGACTCTAGAGGCGATTCTATAACTGAGTACTTATATAGACGATATCCTGTTCTAGAACCCGCGTCAAAAGCGTATCATTCTATTTTTATGTGGTACCGCATCGCCGCAATGCGATACGCTGCGCTTATTTCAAATGCCTTCGGAGATAAATCGCTTTTTGTGACAAAAGAACTCAAAAACAGAATCGGGAATAGATTTCAAAATAATCCTTGCTGGATTATTCCTTCTTTGGCATCGGACAGTTTGTTCTATTTCAACGAGTCGCTTCGCTGTAACAAACGAAATGAATTGGGCTATTCCGAGTCTGACAAGGTTGTTGTTTATTCCGGAATTCTAAAGATTTATAGAGTGTTTCCCGAATATGTCGAAGTGTTTAAACGACTATATGATTCTGACAACAGCTTCAAGTTTCTCATTTTGACTCCGGATATGAAATACGCAGAATCAATGCTGAAAGATCTCCCTGAAAATGCTTGGAGAGTATTATCATCTAGTTTCGATGACGTTAACGCATATCTGAACGCCGCGGATTTTGCGATGATGATTTTAGAACGCAATCCTTCAAACTTCGTTTCATCTCCAGTTAAGTTTGCCGAGTATTCTCTCGTAGGCCTTCCGGTTATAATGTCCGACAGCGTGCCTTCTTCTTACGAAATTGCTAAAAATATCGGCAATCTGTGCGAATACAAAAACGGCGAAATCCGTTTTATGCAAGTTTATGACAGACAAGCGGTCGCGAATAAATATAAAGAGGTATTATCAAAATCAGCCTATTTGAACATGTATAAAGAAATCTATGGAAACTGAATCCAAAGACATTTAGGGTGAATTAGTGTGAGAGTTATGCATATCATAACGAGTCTGGACGCTGGCGGCGCGGAAGCTATGCTCTTTCGACTTCTTGGCCGTTTTGACTGCGACATCGCTGACATTTGCGTCGTATCATTAAAAGACGAAGGCGTTTACGGAGAAAAGATCAGAAATATTGGCGCGCAAGTCGAATGCGTCGGTCTCGAACGAGCGCTCAAGGCGCCTTCGGCTTTGCTCAAGCTTATGCGCATAATCCAACGTCACAAACCCGACATCGTTCAAACATGGATGTATCATGCTGATCTCATCGGCGGATTAGCGGCTTTTTTTCTCGGTCGCATTCCTTTGGCATGGGGCATCCATCACAGTATACCCAATCGCAAATACGATAAAAAATCAACGATGCACATTGCGCGCGCTTGCTCTTTTCTGTCGAAGCGCGTTCCGTCAAAAATCGTTTGCTCCTCTATTTTGGCAAAAAGCAGACATGTTGTTTTCGGATACGATAATTCTAAGATGACGGTTATCACAAACGGCGTTGACACTGCTGAATTTATGCCTGATTCGGAAGCTCGTATGAGGCTAAGAAGATTGACTGGTCTGCGCGACGATGACTTCGTTGTCGGCTTTCCAGCGAGGTTTCATCCTATAAAAGGACATCAAGTGTTTTTAAAGGCGGCGTCCATGATCGCCAAGAACGCCGCCAATGTTAAATACTTATTGTGCGGAGACGGAGTCGAATCTTCAAATATTGAATTACAATCAATGATAAACAAAGTCGGGATTGGAGACCGCGTAATTATGCTCGGCGTTTTCAACGAAATGAAAAATTATTTCGCCGGGATAGACGCTATGGCAATGACCTCATACAGCGAAAGTTTTCCTCTGACGCTGATTGAAGCAATGTCTTGCGGCGTTCCATGCGTCGTCACTGATGTCGGCGATTGCGCGGAGATTGTCGGAGAAACAGGTTTTATCACGCCTGTCGGCGATTCTGATGCGTCCGCAAAAGCAATTTGTAAAATATTAAACATGCGCGTTGAAGATAGGAGCGCTTTAGGATCAGCCGCAAGACGCAGAGTGAAAGAAAATTATGCGATTGATATCACAGTTGATAAGTATCGAGACTTGTACAGAGAAATGATTGAAGAAAACAACATGTCGCGTAGAATATCGCGTGATTGCTAATAAGTTAACTGATATTTGCGCGTTCTTATGTCGGATTAATGATGAAGAATATTGATGAGACGGGCATAAACGTGAAAATGCGGCAGGCGGCTTATGCCGTCATAGGAGGATGTGTTGTCGGAATAGCCGCCATATCCGTTCTTGATGTTGCTGTTTCAATGGGAAGATTCATTCCTCAAAGCGATATTGTGTCGGATTACGTCACAGCTTTTTGCTGGGCCTTGATCTTGGGCGCGTCCATTATTTTTTTCCCTGTCTCGAAAAAAGATAAATCCGGATTGTTGATCGTATGGTTCGTCAAAATAGTTGTGACGCTTGGTTTCATGTTGATTTATGAGAACAACTATTATGGACTAGACTCGTACAACTACTTCTCAAGAGCTCTTAATGACAGTTATGACTCAACCGTCGCCGGGTTCTACGGAACTCAGCTTGTGGACAATCTCGTTTGGCTTCATTTGCGCGTTCTGCCTCATTCATATCACATGCTTAAGGTCAGTTTTTCATTCGTCGGCTTAATATCGGTTTTCATTTTCTATCGCGCGGCAATAATGTTCATTCAGAAAGAAAATATTCGCGTTTTCTATATTCTGTCATTTTTCCCATCGATATTGTTCTGGTCTTCGATACTTGGCAAAGACCCTCTGATTATGCTCGGTATATCTTTATGCGCTTATGGTCTTGTGGCATGGCATAGAAAGCAATCGCATCGTTATTTGATCGTTCTGCTATCCGGAATACTTTTTGCTTCCATAGTGCGCATGTGGATGGCTCCGATACTCTTAGCCTCATTGCTTGTTTTTATTTTGTGCGGCAAATATCGATTTGCGACAAAAGCCTTTGTCTTTTTAGCTGTCGCGGCGATTTTGTTTTTTTTCGTAAGCAAGCTTCAGCAAGTGTTTTTGATTGAATCATTGAACGATATAATATCGACAACTAACGATCTGTCGCGGAGATTTGCGACAGGAAATACGGGCTTGACTCAACAGACTTACACGAGCTTAAACTCGATGGCGATTTATGCTCCTGTCGGAATGTTCACCGCGCTTTTCAGGCCGTTGCCCGGAGAAGCGATGAATCTATTCGGAGTGTTTGCCGGAATTGAAAACCTATTCATATTGGGTCTCGCTATAATAGCTATCAAACGATCTTCATTTAAAGACATGAAAGACCCTGTGATAATTTGGGCGATTGTGACGATTATTGTTTGGTCGGTTCTCTACGGTTTCATCGCATTCAATCTTGGAACGACGGCTCGATTTAAAGCTCAAATACTACCGATCCTTCTAGCTTTGGCGCTTTACCAAGCAAGAAACCGAAAAACAATTCCGGTTAAAATAAAAAAGAACCCTTGATGCCATGCTCATACTGTCATTATACAAGCTTTATGCGGCAAATGAACATAGTTGCTTCAGGACAAAACGACTGCAGGAAAAGTGAATAATATGATAGTTGTATTGCACAACATAAAACAATGGCTCCCGCAGACAATGATTTGGATTTATCATCAGACTTCAAACCTGCCCGGGGACATAACTAATCATATTGTGTGCGAATCCAAGGCGAACCTCGACCAGTTCCCAGCGGATAACATTTACTCGCTGTCCGAAGCGAGTTCTCTTAGATGCTTATGGGACAAAGGCTTGAGAAAACTCGGCGTAAGGCAACACCTCGGATTCACCGTATACGCGGCCAATAAGATTAAGCCGGACATAATGCACACGCATTTCGGAGCTTACGGATGGAGTTCGGCTGCGGTTGCGAGGAAGTCGGGAACGCGGCATGTAGTGTCTTTTTATGGAGCCGACGCATGCTTGTATCCCTCAAGTCAACCGATATGGCGAGAGCGGTACATGGAATTGTTCAGAAGCGCGGATATGATATTATGCGAAGGGCCGCACATGGCGGTAACTATTGAATCTCTTGGGTGTCCGCGCGAAAAAATTGTTGTGAACCGGCTTGGAGTTGATGTGTCAAAAATTCATTTCGAGCATAGAACATGGAAGCCCGGAGCTCCGCTCCGCGTGTTGATATCCGCCACATTTCGAGAGAAGAAAGGCATCCCTTACGCGCTTGAAGCCCTCGGCGCGCTTAAGAATGACATACCGCTTGAAATAACCGTCATAGGAGACGCTACTTCAGAGCCGCGCAGCGTTTTGGAAAAACAAAATATATTGTCGGTTATCAAGAATAGAGGGTTGAGTAAATCAGTGAGAATGCTCGGATTCCGGCCCTATGCAGAGCTTCTGCGCGAAGCGTACTATCATCATATCTTTTTATCTCCGAGCGTCACAGCGAAAGATGGAGATGCCGAGGGTGGCGCGCCTGTTTCGCTAATCGACATGGCAGCCACGGGATTGATACTCGTAAGCAGCCGCCACTGCGACATTCCTGAAATTATCATACACGGAGAAACAGGACTACTTTCGGCCGAGCGGGACGTTCAAGGCATAGCAGCAAACATAAGATGGTTGGCGGAGAATCCCGGCGAATGGACGCGAATGGCGGCGGCGGCTCGCGCGCGCGTTGAAAAAGAATTCGACGCAAAGACCCAAGCTGAAAAACTCGCTTCTATCTACACAAAAGTCGCGCATGGATGACTTCTAAGTGTTTTGAAAAAATCGATTCATTCATCGGAAGGAAAAAAAAGGCTATAATTCAGAAAATAGCGGAAGCAGGCAAAAAATGCCTCGAATGTCGGCGAAAAGAACATATTGGAGGTATTCTAGAGCAAATGTTTAATATCGTCACCATTCAGGTAGCCGTCATCGCGAAGAAAATAGCAATAATGCCTTGTCTATTGTCGCATTATGGCAAACTAGCAATCGACATGGACGATGTTAAATTGGCGAAAACAATACTCGGCAATGAAGACAAGCCGATTAGGCAGGAAGCGGCGGTGATATTTGGCGCAAGGACTGTGCAATTATTGCGGCGCTTAATAGAAATAGCTACAGGGTGTAGCCAACAACCATGTTGTGGTTGTTGGCAAATGATGTGCCTTCACAAGCAAAAAAACGCTTGATGGCGCCGCCCACATTGATAGCCGCAAGGGCAAAATTCTATTAAGCCGCTGTATAACTATGATTTCAGAAGTAAAGCGTTTTCTAATTGGATGTAAATGGAGCATTATGTGGTCATATGAAGTCTATATAAAGCCACGTTGATTACCAACGATATGGGATCTAAGAATCTAATATTTTCATCAATAGTACAAATCGTCGGTTATGCTGTTGGTCTTATTGCAACTTTTGTTCTGATGCCTTACATGATCGGAAAGCTAGGAGATTATTACTATGGCTTGTGGGTGGTGATAATCACCATAACTGGATATTTTGCTCTTTCAGAGTTTGGTGTTTCAAGCGCCGTGCAGAATAAGCTTTCAACCTGTCTTGGGGAAAATGACGCGGATGGCTTCAATCGGATATTCTCAAATGGTTACTTTCTTTACATTATAATCAGCCTCATAATAGTGTGTTTAATAACTATTTCGGCGTTGATAGTCCTGATTCTGAGAGAAAGATTTCTTGAACCGTATCTTGTCATTCATGTTCTGTGTATTACAGGATTAAACATGGCGATTGTGTTTTTATTCAATCCTTATCTTTCTATATTGAAGTCGCATATTAGGTTCGACATTGTTGGATGGATAGTAATATTCCAGACGATAATGAACTCAGCGATGACGATCATTGTGCTTTCCATCGGGTGTGGGCTCGAGATGGTCGCATTTATACATTTGCTTGTCGGTATTGCATCGAATCTGCTTGTTTATTTTGCGGCAAAAAAAATATCCCCAAGAATAAGATTTAGAAAAGAGCATGTAAACCAGAAAGATTTGGCTATGCTTCTTTCGTATAGCGGAAAGACATTTATGTCGCAGATAGGCGACATTATGAAAATGAAAGTGGATGAGGTTGTAACTGGAGCTTTTATATCTATGTCGCAGGTTACGCATTATGCTGTTGCGAGCAGAATGAATAGGACAGCGAACGGACTTTCAATGCGGGTTTTAGGAATTTTGACTCCCGTTTTTGCGCGATATATAGGTTTGAAAGATCAGTCAGGACTGAAAAGAATGTTTCGCTTGAGCGTAAAAATATCAGGAGCCTATTCATCGTTTTTATTCGCAATATTTATAATCATAGGCGCACCTTTTATTCATCTCTGGCTGGGAAATGATTATATGGACGCATACTATCCATTGATTCTTCTTGCGACGGCATTTTTCATTTCTGGTTCTCAGGCTCCGGCAGTGGCCGTTTTATACGCGATGAATGAGCACCATTACTACGCGTACATGAATATGTTTGAGGGTTTGACGAATCTGGCGTTATCACTTCTATTTGTCATTGCTTTCGGGATGGGTATTAATGGCGTAGCTCTAGGCACTCTAATTCCGGTGTTATTTACAAAGCTTGTTGCCCAACCGCTTATAGTCACAAAGCTGTTAAATATAAACAGATCGGCATATTATGCTATTTTGGCAGGAAACCTTGTAACTGGAGCGCTAATTTACAGTTTTGCTTATTTTGTATTATTGAGTGTTTCATCTGGAACATGGCATATGTTGATCGTAAAGGGAATTATTTTGTTTATTGCGTTATTAATACATTTTGTGATTATGCTGAGCGGCAGCGAAAGAGAGCTTATAATTTGTTCAATAAAAAAAGTTGCGCAAAAAAGAATGGAAGCGACTAAATGAGAAACAAAAAAGTATTGTACTATGGCTGGATTGGACATAATAACATCGGGGACGAAGCCCTACTAGAGGCTAACAAGAAGATATTCAGAGATTTTAGATTTGTAAGATGCGATTCTCGATTCTCAGCTTGCCATCGCATTGACGCATGTGTGCTAGGGGGAGGAACATATATAAATGAAAAAGTGAGCGTTGCTAAGTTAGAGGCGATTCAATCAAGGATGCCTTTAACGATTTTCGGAGTAGGCGTGCAAAACAATGAGTTTTGGTCGCGGATTGCGAAGAAAGAATTGGCGCAGAAGGAATGGAATTCTATTCTCGACAAATGCCGATTTGTGAGCGTCAGGGGGCCGATGTCTAGAATGTCTCTAGTAAACCAAGGATATGATAAAGCAAAGGTTATAGGGGATCCGGTATTGAGTCTGGCCGACAGTAAGCCCAAGAATAAACATGGACGTCGCGTCGGGATCTGCGTAGGAAACACTCAAAACTTGCTTTGGGGCAACAGTGATCATGCCGTAAATGAATTTTTTATAGATTTAGCAGCCGGATTATTGAAATTGGGTTATAGCGTATCATTGATTTCCGTTTATCCTGATGACATAAAAGCAGCAGAGTCGGTTCAAAGCGGCATAGATATTACTGTCGAACGGCACAGGTTTTTTAGATATTCGCAAAGAGTATTGGAATATTTCAGGGGGCTTGATGTGTTTGTCGGACAGAAGCTTCACTCGGTGATTCTCGCTCATTGTGCTTATACGCCGGCAATAATGATAGAATATCAGCCAAAATGCTATGATTATATGAGTTCCATGGGACTAGAAAAATTGAATTATCGTAGCGATAGGTTAGACGCGGAAGCTGTGTTGGATGCCATTGAAATTCTAAATGGCGAGAGCGCAGATCACCAAGAACTGCTCATGGATAGAATCACTAAATACAAAAACGAGCAAGCTGAATTCGCAGCCGAAATAGTCAATTATGTCAGGAGCTTATGAATATTCAATTATGAGAAATAAAATAGAAATAGTCATCTATTTTTTAATCAATATGCTTCCGAGATTCAAATCGCGTTTTTTTAGAACCATATACTGGAATCTAAGAGCGAAGGATATTCACGATAAATGGGGGGATGGCGCCGAGGATTTCGAGACTCTCGGACGCGTTATAGGCGCGATCAAGCCAAACAGACTGCTGGATATCGGATGCGGGAGTGGCAGGTGTTTTTCACTTTATATGAGTATGGAGGTACCAGAAGTGGTGGGACAGGATATATCGCCAAACGCGCTTGGAATATGTAAAAAAAGACATACGAATTTAAAGTATCATCTTTTCTGCGGCGGTTTGGAGGATTTGGATTATGTCGACAATTATTTCGATTTGATTGTTTCAACGCGGGTTCTTTCTGCCGTGCTTACGGAACAGATTGAGTCCACAGTAGCAAAGCTGTGCAGGTTGGCAGATGCAATTTATTTAAATGAAATGACAGATTCTGATTATCAAGGCGCTTCATGCTACTGGTTTAAACATGATTATGATGAATTGATGGGAAGGAACGGATTTGCGACAGTAGAGAAAGGCAGCATTGGAAAACAAACTTGGAAATTGTACAAAAAGAGATAATGACTAAGGTTTCAATAATTATACCTACATATCGAAGGTCGAAATTGCTTGCAGAAGCTCTGAACAGCGTTTTGGAGCAGACTTTCTGCGATTATGAGGTTATTGTGGTTGATGATTTTTCGAACGATGAAGGTGAAACTGAAAGTGTAGTTAGGTCTTTTTCTGAGAATAGGTTCAAATACATTTGTCTCGATTGTAGAAGAGGTCCGGCAGGGGCAAGAAATGCGGCGTTGCCTTATTGTAATGGCAAGTATCTTTCTTTTTTAGACAGCGACGATCTAATCCGGCCAAAGAAGCTTGAGAATCACGTTTTGATTCTAGATAACAGCCCCGATGTGGCAATGGTTTATTCCGATGAATTCATTCTATACGAAAACGGCATGATGTCTCTCGATCCATCTAGAAAGGACAGAGTCCCGCCTCTTCCGTCAGGATTCGTTGCTAGAGCTTTTTTTCTAGACAGTTTTATCGGAACAATGACTGTTACGTTGAGAAAAGATGTTTTCGAGCAAGTTGGCGGATTTGACGAGAAAATGAAACTAAATGAGGACGATGATTTGTGGCTGCGTATTATGATCAAGCATAAGGTTTTATTTTCGGACTATCCAGCCGGCGTGCGCAGGATCCATAAGGGTGGGGCGTCTCAAGAAGGCAACATAAGCAGGAACAGAGACGAAATGGTTTATTATCAGTATAAATGTTTTATGAAGTATTTCGAAACGAACAAGGATTTTTCATGGAAGAACACTGATATATTCAGGTCGAGGGCTGACAGGGTAATGTCCAACTATTTAAAAATCTGTCTGATGAATTTTAAGATTCCTAAAATTAAAAACATCATGCTGCATTTGCAACTAATAAAGAGAATAAGAGACATTGAACGTTCGAAATAATTTCGAGCATTATAGGACTTACGCTCAGTTTAATATTTTAATTCCGATTTGTGCCATGCGATATATTCGGGAAGAGCGCCGGGGAATGTGTAACGCGGAGCGTATCCGAGGATGTTTTTCGCTCGCGAGATGTCGAACGAGAAGTTGTTGGAGACGCACGCTACGCCCATTCTGGTAAGCATCGGCGTGTTTTTTGCTCCGAGTTTTCTGAAGATTCTTTCCGAGGCGTCTGACATGAATTTTGCCGTTCCGTGCGACACGCCGAATATGGGGCGCTTAAGCGAGAGTTCTTCGCAAAGCTTTTCCACGACTTCGCGCAAGGTGACGTCTGAGTCGTCGGTGATAATGAACGCTTTTCCTTGAGCCTCTTCTTTCTCGGCGGCGAGCAGGATGGCGTCGCAAATGTTTCTGACATGTGATAGCCCGGCGTTGTTTCTGCCGACGTTGACATACATCATTCTTCGTTTTTTTAGCATTTCAATGATTTTAGTGAAATAAGCTCTGTCTCTCGGTCCCCAGACCATGCAGGGGCGGATGGTGGTGGCGACGACTCGGCCTTGAGCGTGGGCTTCCCATACAAGCTTCTCGGCTTCTAGTTTCGTGTCGCTGTACAGAACTCCTGTCTTCTTGTACGGCATGTCTTCCGTGTCTCTATTAAATCCTTCATAACCGTGAACTGATGTTGAGCTTATGTCTATGAGCCTTTTGGTTCCGGTTTTTTCAGCGGCGTCTATCATGTTTGCCATGCCTTGAACGTTAATTTCATAGAAGTCTTTCGGGTCTCCCCATTCGCCAACGAGCGCGGCGGAGTGAATGATTATTTCTGTCCCTTTCATCGCTTTGATTATGCTTTCTGCGTCTCTTACGTCTCCTATGAAGGTTTCGAGACTTAATTTTTTTACTTCGTCTGGAAGTCTGGCAGCGTCTCTGACGAGCAATTTAACTTCCCATCCTTTATCCGCGCAAGCCTCGGCGATATGAGACCCGATGAAACCTGTCGCTCCTGTTACCAGCGCTTTCATCTGCTTTTTCCTCTAGTTTTCTTGGACGCGTTTTCGCGCTCGTCTCTGAAATACCTATTATAGATGTTCGCAAGAGCGAAGAAAGAAGCCTCAATGACGCTGGCCGAGGTGACGGCAGAGTAATAAAGCTTTCCTTCGCTGTTCGAAGCGAGAATGAACACTTCAACTTGAGCGCCTGTGCCGGAATTGGAGGTGTTCGACACCGCGTATCTGATTAAACGGACGCTTTTGAGAAAAGGATAAATAGGCTCAAGCAGCTTTCTGAGCGCGCGGTCGAGCGCGTCCACCGTTCCGTCACCGTTGGCGGAAGCCGAGAGGGCAAGGCGCTTGCCGACTACAGGCTGATTTTCGGCTATGAATCTTTCGTCGATCTTTCCCTTGGCGTTATCTGCCGGGACGATTATTCTGACGGTAGCCTCATTTTCTTCGCCATCGGAGCCGTTGTGCATGTCGGCGGAGACGCGGTATCGGTCGAGACTGAAAAAATTCCTTCTAAAATACTCCTTATTGAATTCCATTGTCATCTCCGGAACGGCGCGATGAAGGCCGTTCAACATCGACTATTCTATAACAAAGGGGAGTTTGCCGCAAAATTGCGCGCTTAATATTGAAGATGGATTCAGGATTCATCGTCTCGCTGGAACGCATAATTAGAATTATTCTGATTCAGCGTCAGGTTGTTTTAGCGATTCTTCGCCTAGAGCCGTCTCTTCATCAGGCTCGATTTCAGGCTCAGGCTCGACAGGCGGCGGGCCGGCGGGGTGCGGTTCGATTGTTTCAAAACCGGCGACATCGCGCGGAATAGAGTTGTACAACTCGACGACTCTTTTGTTCACCTCGTCAGTAAATAATTTAACGGCTTCTCTATCCGTGTAATCATAGCCGTCAGGGCAGGGGATGGGTCTGCCGACATTGATGTGAAGTTTACGATAGACGCACCTGTCTTTTATGTACTGCATTTCAAAAGGAAAATCCAAAAGTTTTCGCATGAAAGGAGGAAATGGCTGCGGGACGCGAATTTCGTCCAGACCGAGCAGGGCGATAGGGACAACAGGGGAGCCTGTCTGCAACGCGATTCGAGCGAAACCAGTCTGAAACGTTCCCACGCTCCAGTCGAACTGGTTGGATGATATGTAGTCCCATCCTTCGGGAAAGATGCCGACTGCCTCGCCGTCTTCCAGACGATGAGCCGCAGTCGCGAAAGCCTCGCGGATTTCGCTTTGGAATTTTGAAACCGGGATTGCCGCAGTGTTTTTAAGATATTGCCTGAATATGGGGATATTCCAAAGATAGCTTGCCCCCATCCAGTTAATAGGGCGCTTGATATTTGCCATTATCAGGAACGGGTCGAGATCGCTCCTGTGGTTTGATACTATGACGCAAGGCCCTTCTTCCGGGACGTATTGAGGATTCTTTATGCTTGAGTCGATAAAAACATCGAACGTAAGCTTCATAAGCTTGCGAGCGAATTTATAGCTTTTTACTTGGCTCTCGTTCACAGAAGAGCCCTCCTTATGGCCGACGAACTATAGCCCGCCGTATAGACGCATATTATAGGCAGAAAAAGAGATGCGCACAATATTGCAACAGCCCGGCGACGGAGCGGATTCATTGCAAAAGATTTGATTCGGAGCGAATTTCCGTATAATATGCCGGAAAGAGACATGTGGAGTCAGCTTGCAAAGGGAGAGAATGATGAGATCAATAATCAGAACAGCTGGGTTGGTTTTTGCGGCGTTGGTGTTTTTGCAGGTTTCGCTCAACGCTGAACCAAGAGTTGAGGAAATTGGAGGAATTAAAGTCGTTTATCTAGAAGGCGACCCTTACAAACTTGGCTATGACCTCGGAACTATTTATAAAAAGGAAGTCGAACTTGTTTATAAAACTTATCTCAACGACCTTGTCTATAACGACTGGGTGAAAAAATATGCGATACTGAAGGGCGCGTCTGCGGCCTATGGGAATCCCAGAAAGGCTATGGCTCAGTTCGCCCAAGGTTCTGTCCAGTATATTCCTGATGAATATGTTCAGGAAATGAAAGGTCTGGCGGAAGGAGCAGGACTGGATTTTCGAGAAGTCTTGAATATGACCGCTCATGTGGATTATTTCGCGGTCCTGATGTGTTCGACACTCGCGGCCACCGGAAAAGCCACTACTGACGGAAAACTAATCGAAGCAAGAAATCTGGACTGGGCGGGCGGCGCTGCGAAAGAATTAGACCCTCTTACCACTGTTCTCGTTTATAAACCCGACAGAGGCCATTCTTTCGTGTCCGTGCTTTATCCGGGAATCGTCGGCGCTCTCACTGCTGTCAACGACGCTCAGATTACTGTGGAATTGAACTTTTCAATGGCGAAGAAAAATGCGACCGAGGGTTTTCCGGCTCTGCTCATATCGAGGCACATCGCGCAGAACGCTTCCTCGCTGGACGAGGCGGAAGCTTTATTGCGAAGCATTCCGAGAATCGCAGGATACAATATCTTTGTGACAGACGGTAAAACCAACGAAGCGCGCCTCATCGAAATCACATCCGAATCCGTAGGCGCGATGGGAATGGACGATAAAGGACTCCTCGGCTCCACGAACCACTTCATCACCAAGGAATTGGCTGGCGCCAACGTGGACAGTTCCAGATTCTCTGAACTTCCGAGCGATGGCCGCCTCAACAGGTTGTTCCAGATGATGAACGATAACTACGGAATGATTGACCATCTTAAAGCTCTGGAAATGATTCATGACGATGGCATTAAAGTTAGCGGAACCGTACAGACTGTCGTTTTTAAGCCTGCCGACCATATGATGTGGGTTTGGTCGAGAGGCCGTGAACCCGGCGATATTGTCGAGTTCAATGTCAAAGAGATGTTGGGCTACTAATCTAGCCTGATCGTTTTGTTTATTGTAGCCTCGGTTTTATGCTTAGGGTCTGAGACATAAAAGCGACTAAAGATTAGCGGACGATGGACACATAGAAGTCTTCATCTCTCATGCCTATTATATGTTGTTTTACACTTGAGCATCTGGATTTCTGTCGAAAGCGAATAGGCCTTCTGAGCCTTCATTTCAGAGAAAACTGGAATCTATTTTCGTAAGAGGCATTATTGAATTGCTTCTTACGATTATCCCGAATTTATCCATTGATACGACTAACCGAGCGATTTTCATTGCGGCGACCTGCTTCCATATTTAGGAAAACAAGACATACAGCGCTGCATTTACGCTATGATCTCCGCTTTTTACTGCGCTTCGATTAAAGACCATGGAATGAATTTTCGTCAAAAGCTAAGCAGAGATGAAGTTATGGCGACACGCATGATTGCTTTTTTCGCAATTCTCTTCTTGTGATGTTTCGTCTTTAGCGTTTTTTGTGTTAGTATTTCTTAAGAACATGAGATTTATGTATTTTTACGGTAGGTAGCGTTTTGCTTGGAAAGTCACAAAGTTAGTTGAAGACAAGACAGGACTCTATATGGGTATTTCAGTTGTGACGATGCAAGCAAGCTTCTTTAAAAATTTGAACTGCGACTAAATGCTAGCAATCTAATTATATCGATTATGATAAATAACCTAATCAAGAAAATAATTTATTTGTCTGTGACAATCATATTTGTTTTGTTTTGCGCGGAATTCGGATTGCGCTTCTATAAGTTGAATTTCTCGATTCAGGGCAAATATGCGAAACAAATATTTAGTGAAGACGATCATGTCGGCTTTGTGTTAAAACCAAACTTGCGAATCAATGTTGTCACACCTGAATACGGTTGGAATTTTATAATGGATACTGATAGCAATGGTCACCGTGGAAGCCGCCCTTTGATTGCTAAGACACCCGGCGAGTATAGAATACTAATGCTGGGAGATTCATTTACTTTCGGTTTCGGAGTGAATTCGGATCAGACATTTTCCTCGCTTCTTGAAGAAAAACTTAGAAATGAAACAGGCATGAACATTCGTGTCATAAATGCAGGAGTCCCGTCGTATGGCACGCTTCAAGAAGTTCAATATCTAAAAAGCTATTCAAAGAAATACGAGCCTGATCTCGTTGTCATTGCTTTTTTTGACAACGATTTATGGGACAATATGATAGAGCTTGTATTTAAAGACGGCTCTATTCAAAGAAATCCTAGAATTATTTTAGACCATACGAGTTATCTTGTTGAACTATTCGATAAACAGATAATGCCGCGATATTTTCAAAGACAGTCGAAAACATTTTCCATGTCGGATATGCAAAATAGGTTTTATGAACTTGTGAATGAAGCAAGGGAATATTGTGAGAATAACAAGATGAATTTTATGATATTTGAAATTCCGGACAGAGCATATACAAAGTTTAGAACCACGAGCGATCTCGAATTTATGCCTACGGATCGCGCTTGGGATTTAGGCCAAGGAATATTTGAGATGTATGATCAATTTGACGCTTTGGAACAGGATCCATATTTTTCCGAGCATCATTTGAACAGCATCGGACACGAGATTGTTTCATCAGCGCTTGGGGAGGAATTATTGAAGCGCGATTTGTTTATCAATAATTCGAAACAATAGTATCGAACTTAAATAAAATCGATTTATATGTGGTTTTTCAAGGAGCAGAGTGTATTTCTTGCGCTATCATCTATTTCTTTTCGACTTCATTTTTGCGAGTTTACGAATCAATTTGAACTTTATATTGTTTTTTGCCAATGCCTCAAAATACATATAGCAGGAACATTTGATAAACTCTGCGTGTTGCTAATTTTGAATGGAGAGAAGTGAAATGGATTACGACGATAAATCTTATCACAAGCATCCATGTCCCGATTGCAGATTTTGCCAATGGTGCGCGGACACGCGCTGCGCTGTCTGCCTGAAAGAGCAGGGTGTATGTTGCAAATCGAAATCTGCTCCACAAAGCAAACAAATTAGGAAGAAGAAGAAAAAGAAAGCTTCGAGCAGTCGAGAAACAAAATGATTTCATCAGGACATATTTGATGAGGCAATCTTCTGCCTCGGCTTAATAGTTCCAAATAATCATATAATAAAGTCAATAAACCCGGATTCGCCAATAGAAAAATAGAAAAGGCATCTAGATGTTCCAGAAAGACCGATAGAATTTGAGTTGTTCAGAAACAAGAACTATCGGAACGGAGGAACAAAAAGATGCCCAGTAAAAAGTA
>Ga0209606_1000203_pt1 | contig 94990 bp, 70 predicted proteins | sample AD_UKC057_MetaG_FD_184412 | JGI IMG/M metagenome (GOLD analysis project Ga0209606, IMG submission 184412) | Active sludge microbial communities of municipal wastewater-treating anaerobic digesters from USA - AD_UKC057_MetaG (SPAdes) (version 2) | ecosystem: Engineered > Bioreactor > Anaerobic >...
GCGGCGGGATCGTGGCGAACACGCCGCGGGGAGTCGGTGCCGGGCGTCATCAAAGTTGAGACGCTGAGACGCGGAGGCGGACAGGTGTGCCGGGGCTGCATCTGCCGGAATCGGCGCCGGGGCCCGGCCGCGCAGGCGGCCGCGGAGTGTAGCCCGGGCCGAGAGGCCCGGGTGGGCGGCTCTCAGACAGCGTGGGAAAGCCGCGCGAGCGGCGGGAGAAGTTGATCCGGATCGATGATCGATTCCATTTGATTTACGCGCTTTTGATATTAATAACGAATCAATTTGAAACTGTTCGGCTCATTGGCCAATTTCCGCCGCTCCTGCGGAGCTCGGAATCCTCAATCCCTCCGTTAACCCGGACCTGTCGGTCCGGGCGACATGCCGCCGCCGCCGCAGGCGGCGGGATTCCGGCGACCCTGCTGCAGCGAGCCGGCGCCGGGCGTCAATCGGTCCGGGTTACATTCCGCCGCCGTCGCGGGCGGCGGGATCGTGGCGAACACGCCGCGGGGAGTCGGTGCCGGGCGTCATCAAAGTTGAGACGCTGAGACGTGGAGGCGGACAGGTGTGCCGGGGCTGCATCTGCCGGAATCGGCGCCGGGACCCGGCCGCGCAGGCGGCCGCGGAATGTAGCCCGGGCCGAGAGGCCCGGGTGGGCGGCTCTCAGACAGCGTGGGAAAGCCGCGCGAGCGGCGGGAGAAGTTGATCCGGATCGATGATCGATTCCATTTGATTTACGCGCTTCTGATATTAATAACGAATCAATTTGAAACTGTTCGACCCATGGGCTCATTCCCGCCGCTCCTGCGGAGCTCGGAATCCTCAATCCCTCCGCTGACCCGGACCTGTCGGTCCGGGTTACATTCCGCCGCCGTCGCGGGCGGCGGGATCGTGGCGAACACGCCGCGGGGAGTCGGTGCCGGGCGTCATCAAAGTTGAGACGCTGAGACGCGGAGGCGGACAGGTGTGCCGGGGCTGCATCTGCCGGAATCGGCGCCGGGGCCCGGTCGCGCAAGCGGCCGCGGAATGTAGCCCGGGCCGAGAGGCCCGGGTGGGCGGCTCTCAGACAGCGTGGGAGAGCCGCGCGAGCGGCGGGAGAAATTGAACAGAGTCAGAAACCCATTCAATTCAATCCAGCATGAATCTCTCGTCATAAGCGATTCCGTTCTTTTCCAGAAAAAGCCTCAGCTCATCTTCAAACGTCATTCGGCGATGATGCGTTTCCTGGTTTCTGATGTAGTGACGCACCGCGGGCACAGCCGATTCACTCACCGTGAACGCAGAATAGCCCCGCTGCCAGGCAAATTTGGCCGATAACAGATGCTGGCTATTTATCCATTTAGACGCATTGGCTTTGACATCGCCGATGACTTTGGCCAGCGCCTTGGCGGGGCTGAATTTAGCCAGCATATGCACATGTTCACTGGTCCCGCCAATTTCCAACAGTCGGCCTCCTTCGCCCCGGATCGCGCCGCCCAAGTAGGCGTAAAGGCGCTGCTGCCAATCGGTCTGGATCATCGGATACCGATGTTTCGTTGAAAAGATGATGTGGTACAACAAATTGGTAAATGTGTCCGCCATCAGCGATCTCCTTTCATTAGATTAATGCGCTTCAAGTATTAATAACGGATCAATCTGAAACTGTTCGACCCATTAGCTCATTTCCGCCGCTCCTGCGGAGCTCGGAATCCTCAATCCCTCCGCTAACCCGGACCTGTCGGTCCGGGCTACATCCCGCCGCCGCCGCAGGCGGCGGGATTCCGGCGACCCTGCTGCAGCGAGCCGGCGCCGGGCGTCGAAGCGGTGAGTTGGGGCTGGCCCGTCGGCCGCGAGTTCCAGCGGCAGGATGCGGTGATTCCGGCGGGATGAGAGGGGATTGAGGTGGAGCTGCAGGGGTAACTGGGTGATCTTGCCGTGGCCGAACTCGCGCATGGAGTGCGCGAGGTACTACCATCGTGACGTGGTCGAGCTCGCGCACCGCAGCAGCGTGAGGTACTCAATCCTGCCGTATCCGAACGCGCGGCCGGAGGCCGCGAGATGCCGCCGCCGGCGGGATCCCGGCGAACCTGCTGCGGGGAGCCGATGAAAGGATGGCGAACTTGGCAATTGATGTCACTTCAGATCCATTTTAAAATCAAATCTCGAAAAACGGTTTCTATCAGCTGCTTGAATAATCCTCCCAATTTCGCCGCTTAACGTACTAAACGGCATGCAGGCTAAGGAGCACATGATGAAACGGGAAATCATTATTGGATGGCGGTTTTCGATCACGGCCGCATTCGTCCTTGTTGGTTGCTTCGGGTTATGTGCCGCCGAGGTTGATCTCAGCGGCACGTGGGAATTTGGTTCCGCCGGCCAATCGTGGACTTTTTCCTCATTGGGGAACAATCGCTACAACGCCGTCGAAAAGGGATACGGCAATGCCCGTGGTACGGCAACCGTCAACGGCAATTCCTTCCGCCTCGATTTCACCTATTCCGGCGGCTCAGGGTATTTCGAGGGAACGATCGCTCCGGATGGCATGACGATCCAGACCATCCGACATTTTGACGGGGCAGGCTTCACCTTCCGCCGCCTTAGAAAATCCGGGGATTCGGCCATCAAGCCTCAGGAGACATCCAAACCCGCGCCCGGTTCCGACATGTCCGGCAAATGGAAATTTGGTCCCAAAGGAGAGTATTGGATGCTGACCCGGCTGCCTGATGGCCGCTATCGGGCCCAGGAATACGGATTTGGTAGCGCCAGTGGCACCGCGACATTCACGGGGCGGGATTTTCGACTTGATTTCACGTTCGGCGGGGGCTCGGGATACTTCGTGGGCGTGGTTGACGCGGATCGCCGGACCATCAAGGCCGTTCGCCATCACGATATGGTCGATTTCACCTTCGAATATCTTGGACCGATCGAAGAGACTCCAAACGGGGACAGGGCGGCGTCACCGGCCGATAAGGAAACCGTCGGGAAACATCCCGACAGCCTCGCTTTCCCCGCAAACACGGGAGCATTCGCCACGGATGAATTCCACTGGAAACGAGTGGACAACACGAACCACTGGGGAAAGACCTATTCCTTCCGGATCCAGGGTCCCGCCACCCTCACCTTCCGCTGTGTCATCCAGCCCTTCGACGGCCTCAGCTTCTTCAACAAGGTCGAACCCGTGTTCCGCCACAACTTCGCAGATGCCATGGAATTCGTGAAGGGCGGGGAGTCCTTCGACGGCAAGCCCCTCGAATCCTACAGCGTCTCCGCGAGCTACCATCTCCATCGGAAAGTCCAAATCTACCACGCATGGTCGACCTGGAAGCTCCCTGCGGGCCATTCGTTCGAGGGGAAGGTCGAGGTCGGAGCGCCCGGCAACGACGCCGGCGCCTGGTATCAACATGCCGCAGATGCCTGGTTCGAGGTGGTCCCCGGTGACGTGGGAGGCGGCTCTCCTTCAGGTCCAGCCATCTCCAGCACTCCTGTGACGCCCGGTCAGGATACACCGCCCGCCAGGATTTCAGGCACGTACAATCTGGACGCCAACAACTATTCCGGAAAGATCGAGATCGAGAACAGCGGTTCGCAGTGGAAAGTAAAGTTATGGTACGACGTTACCAAAAACTGGGAGACCATGACCGAAGTCCAATTCGACGCCAAAACCGGAACGCTGACGTTCGTCCGGCCATGGGTTGGGAAACCGCGCTTCCAGGTCTATACCGGAAAACTCTCCGGATCGACGATCACCGGCACATTCACCGACGTGAACAGCCCGGGGAAGAGCTTCCCCTGGAAGGCGATCCGATAGCAACCCATATCGGGAGTGAGGTGCGCACCAACAATGGATGACTGAAGTGTGGAGGACCGGCTGTCTTGCCAAAGGGCAAACTATAGGCTGATTGTCTAGCAGTCGGTGGCTTGTGGGTCGGCGCGGCATCAACGGAAAGGCTGTCGCGCGTGTTCTCTGACGGGTCAGTGTGTGGCCCCATAATTCGCTGGGATGAGTGGCTGGCAGGAGGCTTCAGATGGGAAACGCAAAATTGTGGTACCACGGCGGGATCGCCGGAGTGCTCGGCATCTGCTGCTACATCATGGCGATCCTCATTTCGTGGCCGGACACGCAGTGGGGCTTGTCCGTATCCGTGACCGTGGCCAGCGGGTTCCCGATTCTGGGGATCGTGGCGAGCTACGCCGTCTGCGACTACATCGCGGCGCCGCGGGCGACGGCGGCCAACCGGATCGCCCTCGGGTTCGCGATCGCGGGTTTTGCGACCCTCCTGGCGATGTTGCTGGTGCAGGTGGCCGTCAATTCCGCCCTGCCGGAGATCACCCGCGGTCTGGACGCGACCGCGGCGAAGGCGCTGACACGCGCCATGCGCATGGTCGACCTGGGCCTGGACGTGGCCTGGGACCTGCTGTACAGCACCGCGATGATCTTCTGGGGTTTCGCGTTGCGATCACGCCGCGAGTTCGGGCCGGGATGGGCGTTCCCGTCGATGGCCCTGGGCGCGCTGCTCATCGGCCTGAATGTGGCCACGTTTCCATGGCCCCCGGGCGACCACGGCTCGGTCGACCTCGGGCCCGTGGCGGCGCTGTTCATGCTGGCGCTGAATATCCGTTTGGCGTATCTTGGCTGGCGGGCCCTGCGCTCCGGATCGGAGCGGGACACGACTGCGGAGTCCTAGCGGCAATCGCTATTCACTGAACCATGCCGGAATCCAGAGCGGCGTCGTGCCGCCGCAGTTCGGGAATTTTTCATTATGCCCACCACCACTCGGACGCTATGATGGCCTCGGTTCGAAATGACCGCTCGTGAAAAACGGTTCGGAGGTGTGACGATGGAGCTGTACGAAGCCATCGCGCGGCGGCGGACGGTGCGCGAGTTCCGGTCTGACCCGGTTCCCGAGACGTCCATCCGCCGGGTTCTGGCGGCGGGGCTGCGGGCGCCCTGCAACGCTCATCTCAAGTCCTGGCAGTTCGTCCTGCTGCGGGACCGCGACCGGCGGCGTCGCGCCGTGGCCGAGGGGCTTGGGGCCCGGGACATGAAAGACCCCGCGGAGATCGAGCGCTTCCTCCAGCGATTCACCGACGAGACGCTCAAGGCGGTGTACCGGCGGTCGCTCCCGCGGCAGCTCTCCATGATGCTCGAGGCGCCCGAGGTACTGGTCGTCTTCTACCGAATGAAGCCGCTGGCCGATTGCCGCTCGCTGTTCGAGCTGAATCCGCTGGCTTCGGCCTGGATGTGCATCGAAAACATCGTGCTGGCATTGGCCGCGGAAGGCCTGTACGGGTGCACCTACACGCCGTATGACGCGGCGGGGCTGAAGGAGGCGCTGGGCGTGCCGCCGGGCTGGGAGGCCGCCGCAATCATCCCCTTCGGCTATGCCCAAACGCCGCCGGAGCCCAACGAAGCGGAAGACGTCGCTTCCCGGCTGCATGTGGAAGCCTGGGTTGAGCCGGGCGTGTCCGTGTAGGTCGCGGCAGGCCGAGATAGCGGCGCCCCGGCGTCGCGGCGCTTCGGTTTCCCGCGGGCAATCGGCTCAGCCCGGAAACGGTCCGGATCCGAACGCGACCGGGCCGAAGGGGTCCGCCGGGAGCCTGGCGAACCATCGCATCTCGCGCACTCTCGGTTCCCGCCCGAGGCCTTCGTGCAGTGCCGCGAGCACTCCACTCAGGGCCGGCGGTTGGCCTCGCCCGAGCAGACGCGACAGCAATCCCCGCCGTCCGGTCGCCTCCACGACCCAAACCCCGGCCTGCGGATCGTAGATGGAGCAGAGAACCTCAATCTGCTCTCGGCCCCCGCCGTGCCGCAGGATGAAAAACGGCTCGGCGTACTCAGGTCCCTCAACTACGAGGTCTCCCTGCCGCAGCCACCGCGCCACGAGGTCGGCGAGCTCCCGTCCGGGCACCCGGTCGACGTCACGGGGCAGCGCCTTCAGGTCGGGAAATCCGGCATCGAAGTCACCGCGGATCGCGACGATGGTGTTCATATCGGCTTTGCCTCAAGCGCACACGGGATGCGCTTCTAGAGTGTTCTTGGCCGTACTGTTTGGTGAAATTGCATTTCCAAGCATCTGCAAGAAAATTCTGCCGCGGCACGTTGACGGTGTCAACGAGTTGTTTCCTTGGTTTCGCCGGCCCGAATGGATATGTTCGCCGTCGTGAAGTACCTCGCGGCCTGTTGGCAGCGGGTGCCATGGACACAATCGGGGTGATGCCGTGGCGGTTTGGAGTGCGCCGGCTGGACTGCGCTCTGGATTTCCGAGAGACGCATCCGGCATGCGTTTGTTTTTCTCGCGCCCCTTCAGGGCGCGGGGCATACCGCGAGGCGCCGCCCGCTTGGGCCGGCGGCCCAGGCTATAGACCGCCGTCCCTCCGGGCCGGGCGCGTGCCGGCGATGTCGCTGATGGCTGCGACCCGGCAACACTGCACGATGAGGATGATGGTGTTGGAGTCGAACGCGCGGCCGGAGGCCGCGGGATACATGAATGGTCGAGCTCGCGCGCGGCAGCAGCGTGAGGTGCGGTGAATATTCGTTTCCGGCACGGGCGCGGTGACGGTATCATGGTTCCATGCCGGAGGTTCGGCACCAGCGCCGGTGGAGGAGGTTCCGATGGACTGGTTGCGCAGTGTGGCCGTGGGCATCATCACCGCCGCGGCGGGCGGGGCGGGCGCGGGGTGGCTGGCGCACCTGTGCATCGGCTGGTACCGCATCAGCAGCCGCGAGGGGGCGTCCGGCTGCTTTCTCGTGGCCGTGGCCGGTTTCGGCTGCCTGGCCGGCCTAACCGTCGGTCTGGTCTGCGCCCGCATCGCGGCCGCCGGGGCCTCGGCCGGGTTTCTCCGGGAATTGGGACTGGCGCTCGGCGTCACCGCGGCCCTGCTGGGCCTGGCCGCCCTGTTCTGCTGGCTGGGCGCCGACCGGCCGCCCACCCAGGGCGGACGGGAGCTGGAGGTGGAAGTCGAAGTTCGCCTGCCGGTCGGGCAGGTCCCGCAGCCGCTGCGCGACGACGAAATCCCGCCGTACGTGACCATCACCGCCGACTCGGGCGGCCGGCACCAGACCAGCGGCTCCCTCCGCGTGGCCGACGCCTGGCTGGAGGAGGGCCGCTGGATCGTCCCCGGAGCGGTGGCGCTGGAAACCAGCGATCCTGGCAAGACCCTGGGGGTTCGGCTCCCCGGGCAGGAGACGCAGTTTTTCCGCTTGCCGCTGCCCCCCCGGCCGAACCCGGCCGCCATGGGCTGGAGCCCGTGGCTGGACGAGCCGACCTTCGGCAACCTGAGCCCCGTCCCCCCCGCGGCGGCGTTGGCGGTGCGCTGCCGCGTGCGCGTCGCCGCGCCGGCTCCCGCCGCGTCCGCCCAGTGAAGCGCCCGCGACCATTCCAAACACTTCCTGAGGCTGGCCAACGCACGCCAAGGCGCCAAGACGCAATCCATCTGGCTTGATGGTGGGGCAGTCGGCTATGGTCGTGCCGAATTTTCGAGGCAGATAGAGTGGAACGGCTGTTGGCGATGTGTCCCGATCGCTCATCCGGAACGGATTGTCCCGCCGGAAGATGAACGGGTTGGGCGGAAAGTGACCGGCCACTTTTGTCCCGTCCGGCCTGGCGGCCTAGGCGCCTCTGCCAGCCGGTTCGGCCACCAAAAAAAACCGGCCCCCCCGCGGGGACCGGCCGATCGAGGTTATTCAAAATTCACCCGCCGGCCACTCGGGCCGGCGGGGCGGCTGGCGTTATGGCGCCGTGACGAAGTAGTAGGCGTCGAGGGTCAGGCCGGAGTAGGCGGCGTAGCCCCGGATACCGATGTACCAGGTGCCGGCGGTGGGGTTGCTCACCGTGACGGTCTCGTTGTTGCCGCTGAGGTATGGCCGGTAGTCGTAGGCGGAGGTGGTGGGCTGGGCGCCGCGGCGGACATACAGGTCGGCGTCGCCGGTGCCGCCGGAGATGGCGATCTCCAGCACAGCCATGCCGGAAGGCACTTCGATGGTGTAGTACTTCCACGCGGACTTGGCGCCCGACAGGTTGGTCACGGTGAACCCGTCGCCCTCGGGCGGCTCGCCGCCCTCATCGTAATTGACGGTGAGGGTCACCCCGGCGAACGTGCTGTAGGCCCGCAGCCCGATGTGCCAAGTGCCGGCCGCCGGGCTGGCCACGGTGACCGTCTCGGCGTTGCCGCTCTTGTACGGCCGGTAATCGTAGGCGGAGGTGGTGGGCTGGGAGCCGAGGCGGACGTACAGGTCGGCGTCGCCGGTTCCGCCGGAGATGGCGATCACCAGGTTGGTGGCGCCGGCGGGCACGTTGACGTAGTAGTACAGCCACTGGGAGCTGCTGGTGCCGAGGTTGCTCACGGAGCTGCCGTCGGTGAGCTCGTTGCCGCCCGGGTCCGCGGTCACGGTGACCTGGGCCGTGGCACTGTCGGTGGCGCCGTCGTCGTCGGTGACGGTCAGACTGACGGTGTAAGTGCCGGCGGCGGCGTAGGTGTGGCTGGGATTAGCGGTGGTGGCGGTGCCTCCGTCGCCGAAGTTCCAGGCGCGGGTGGCGATGGTGCCGTCACTGTCGGTGCTGGTGTCGGTGAACGCAACGGTCAGGTTGCTCACCGAGGAGGTGAACGAGGCGTCAGGGGCGACGTTGGCCGAGCCTTCCGTCCAGCTCACCGTCAGGCTCACACCGGAGAAGGCGCTGTAGCCGTACAGGCCGATGTGATAGTAGCCGGCGCTGGGGGAGGCCACGGTGCAGCTTTCCACGTTGCCGCTCTTGTAGGGCCGGCAGTCGTAGGAGCTGGTGGTGGGCTCGGCGTTGAAGCGGGTATACAGGTCGGCGTCACCCGTGCCGCCGGTGGTGGAGATGACCAGGTTGGTGGCGCCGGCGGGCAGGTTGACGCGGTATCGCACCCAGGCGCTCTTGGCGGCGGCCAGGTTGGACACCGTCTGGCCGTTGGTCAGGTCGGTGGAGCTGACGGCCACGGTGACTGCCTTGGAGACGGTGTTGGTGGCGCCGTCGTCGTCGGTCACGGTGAGGCCCACCGTGTAGGTCCCGGCAGCGGCGTAGGTGTGGCTGGGATTGGCGGTGGTGGCGGTGCCGCCGTCGCCGAAGGTCCAGGCCCGGCTGGCGATGGTGCCGTCGCTGTCGGTGCTGGCGTCGGTGAAGCTCGCGACCAGCTCGCTGGTGGTGAAGGTGAAGTTGGCTACGGGCGGATTGTTGGTGGAGCCGCCGCCCACGGTCACGGCGTGGACTTCCGTCTCCAGGTTCAGTCCGGTGACCACCACGTTGACCGTGCCGGAGGTAAAGCCGTGGCTGATGGTGACGGCGCCGGAGGAGCCGGTGGTGCCGGTGTAGACCGTGGAACCCTGGCTCAGGGCCACCAGCGCGCCGGCGACGCCCGCACCGCTCGCGGTCACCGTGGTGGAGAAGGCGGTGCCGCTTGAGACGGCGGTGTTGCTCAGGGCGATGGCCTTCGGGGTGGTGGTGCGCACCTGCACGCTGGCGTCGCCGAAGATGGTCCAGGTCTTCAGGGTATCCAGGTCGTCGCTGGCGGCGCTCTCGGCGTACGCGAGCACCATGCCGTTGAACACGGTGCTGCCGAAGGTGGTCTTGCCGTAGGTGGTGCTGGTGCCGTCGCCCGGGTTGGCGGCGTAGTCATAGCCGCCCGTCAACAGGTCGTTCATGTAGTCCTGGCCCCGCATGGGCGGCGTCCAGGGCAGGTTGATGGTGGCCATGAGGACCGCCACCGCGCCGCCGCCGCTCTTGCGCAGCCAGCGCTCGGCGAAACACTCGGTGGTCTTGTGGAACGTGCCGTTGACGCACGCCACCGAGTAGATCACCGGCAGCATGTCGCCGTTGGTCAGGGCGTCGATGTTGGTGGTGCTGAAGCCGGAGGTCACCCAATAGGTGTCGGAGCCGTGGCCGCAATAATTGATGACGCTCAGGCCGGCGTTGACGGCGCTGGCGACAGTAGCGGCGGTGGGGCTGCCGTAGGCCTCGGTCACGCTGGTGTAGGTGTAGGGGAGGAGCTTGTTCTCCTTGATGACGTCGATGTGGGCGTAGTCGATCTCGCTGTCATCGCCGATCCCGGAGCCCTCGCTGGAGCCGATGCCCAGTCCCTTGGAGTACCAGGTGCCGCTGGTGGCTTTCTCGTAGGTGATGGCCTTGTTGATCATGGTGGTCACTTCGGTGGCGCTGGCGGCAGGGAAGCGGCCGATAACCAGGTCGGGGAAGTTGTCGGAGCCGGCCACACAGCCCAGCATGGGATCGGTGGGGGCGCTGGAGCTGGTGCCGAGGTCGGACTTGATATCCGCCCAGTCGCCTACGAGCTGCACGTACAACAGGTTCGGATTGGCCGTGTAGGCGGACTGGATGGTGGTCTTGACGTTGGTGCCCGTGGTCACCTGCTGGGTGCTCACCTTGAAGCCCTTCTGCCGCTTCCAGGTGATGTACGGTTCGATGGCGGTGGCGTCGCGGCTGGTGTAGATGACCAGCATGTTGCCCATATCCTCCAGTTCATTGGCGAACTTGAGGCCGTCGGCCTGGGGGTTGTAGTTGATGAACAGCGAGCGGTACATGCTGTCCATCTCCCGGACCAGCCGTTTCGGCTGGGCGGGCAGCGGATTGATGCTGTCCTCCGCCTCTTCGGGGACGAGGACCAGGCGGATCGTCTGGTGCACTTTCAGCAGGCCGGTCCGGGGCAGGTATTGAAACGGGTGGACGAAGACGGTCAACCCGCGGACGTCGCGGAGGATGAACGGGTCACTGACCCGGGCGATCTCCTCGGGATAGACCTTGAGCGTCTGGGCATGCGGGTCGGTCCAGTAGGGGATCGAGGCGGGATTCTGGTTGCGGTAGATCACGCCCTTGGAGGGGAGCATGGGGTGTTCCAGGGGGACGAGATCAAAGTCGGCGTCCAGAATCTCGACGCTGTAATTGCCCTCGGCGGGCAGCTGGACCGTGGCGCTGAGCATGGGCAGCTCGGCGTAACCGCGCTGGTGGGTCCAGACACCGCCCTCGAAAACGAGTTTGGAGTAGGTCTGATTGTTGGCTTGAATCTGCTCGACACGGTAGTCGCCCAGCTCGAAGGTCAGCACGAGCCAGCCCTCGTCGCTCCACGACACGTTGTAGCCCCGGTTGGCGAAGCCGAGACCGGCGGCCAGCGCAAGCAGCATCAGGACGATCGCGAAACGTCTTACACGCATTCCAACCTCCCGTAAAAAATAAGGGTCGAAGGATTCGTCGCCGGCAGCCCATCGCCCGCCGGGGCGGGGCGGGACGCCGGGTGATCAACCGGAGCCGTCCCGTGCGGCCCCGACATGATATCCGGATAGCGGCGGCCTCCCGGGCTGGGCGACCGGTTGCTTGCAGCGAAATCACTCATTGGATCGAATAAACCCACACCCGCTACCAATCAGGGAAATACTAACGGACAGTTGTATACAAAGTAGGGATGGGGGAGATTTGTATGAAAAGATTTTCAAATTATGTTGAAAATATTTCTACAGCTCAGTCTTCAGATTGTGAGATCGGGCTGGAAAGATCCGTCTGGATCTGGTTGTGGCGGGTTGGGTCAAACGTGCGGTGAAGCCGGAACGTGCGGCGAGTCGTGGATGCGGGCAGGTGGGGCACCCGAGGGCGCGCCAGGCTCGGGTTGATGAGCGCCGGAACAATCGGCGGCTACCGGTTGCAGAATCGCCCCGGTAGCCGCCGGTGGATCAATGCGCCGGCGCCCTACCGGGTCGGGCGGCCGCGGCCGAGGGTCAGGTAGAAGCGTCCGCCCACCTGGGCCGGATCCCCGGGGTAGCCCAACGCCTTGAAGTCGAGCCGCTGCTTGACCTCGGGGTAGATCTTGCGCCGGTGCTCCGGCAGGTCCATCCCCTGGGCACCCTGGTGGCAGCGGACACAGCTGACGGCCTCCGTGGAGTGGCAGTCGGTGCAGCCCAGCGCCTTCGGGGCGGCGACCACGCCGTGGTGGACCGCCGAGTACATCTGCGTCTCGACGAAGCCGTACTTGCCCGAGTAGGGCAGGCCCACCGCCTTCATTCCCTCGGCGATGGCACCGGACCAGTCGAAGCGGACCCAGTAGTCGGACAGGAACCGCGGCATGGCCAGGGTCTTGTTCTCGGTGTCGTACGGCTGCACGGCGGTGTGCAGCTTGAACGGGAAGATCCGCGCGGCCGGGTTGCGCTTCTCGCCCACGGGCGCGTTGAGCGCCACGGTGGCGGACGGGTCGATGGTGTCGCCCAGCAGGGCGGCGTGGCGGGTACCGTCGAACCAGAGGTACACCGGGGTGAGGTTCCGGCCCCAGGTGAGCGCGCCGAACCGCTTGTCGTAGGCGGGCATGCCCAGGCTGTCCCTGGTCTCGGGCCGGTCTTGGCCGGCCTGGGAGTAATCCCGCCGCAGCAGGGTGGGCGTCTCGCGGGCGAACGCGGGGATGTGGCACGTCTCGCAGGCGATGGCGCGGACGTGGTCATCGAGATGCCGGGAGAGCGGCCCCGACACGCCGTGGGGTGTGGGGCCGTGGCACTTGCCGCATTCGACGCGGCCCTCCACCGCCGGCGCGCTCAGCGACATTCCGGCGATCCGGTGCCGGGTGGTGGTATGGCAGTTCTGACAGCGCATGTTCAGAGCGCCCATGTGGACGTCAAACTCGGGCTTCGGATCGGCCATGACGGGCTCCAGGTCCCCGTGCTTGGCGTTGGTGGCGCCGCCGCTGTGGAAGTGGCAGGAGCCGCAGGCCTGCCGTGACGGGCGCCCCACCTTGCGGGCCACGGCCGGCAGGTCCACGCCCGCCGCGGGCAGGCCGGCATTGAGGGGATCCTTCCGGTAGGTGCCGGTGGTGTCGTGGCAGACGAGGCAGTCGATATTGACCGGGTTGCTGAAATCGAAGTCCTTGCCCTGCTTGCCGTAACCGATGTGGCAGGCGGCGCATTGCTGCATGTTGGGCGCGATAGCAATGCAGTAGTTGTTCACCATCAGGGTGAGGCTGATGTCCTTCCGATGCTCGTAGCCGGCCAGTGTGGGCGAGAAACCCTGCCAGCGCCAGTGGGCGGTGCCCAGCAGGTCCTGGCCCACCTGCGGATGGCAGCTCAGGCAGGAGCGGGTCACGTCCTGCGCGGTGGGTGCGGCGCCGAGGCTGACCAGCCGTCCGTGATCCGGCGTCCACGGATGGTGACACTCGTTGCAGCCGGTGGGCGCGGAAGCCGGCTTGAGCTGGCCCTCGTGGCAGCCGATGCACTGGCGATGGTACGCGCCCTTGAGTCCGATGCGCGACGGATCGTCCGCCTCGCCGGGCTGGGCGTGGCAGCGGGTGCAGCTCTGGGGCGGCCGGTCGGCCATGTCGTCGTGGCAGTCGGCGCACGGGCCACCCAGGCGGACATCCATCATGGCGTGGAGGGCCTTGAGGTCCTCGCCCACGCGGTCATCCTCGCCCATGGCGTACCGGTGGTGGCACACCCCGCAGTCGCCGCCGGTGATCTCGTCGTGGATGCGGTGGGCGAACCCAACCGGCTCGTAGTCGTCCACGCCCGAGTTCAGGGCGGAGCTGTTCAGCAGGTAGAAGTTCTTGTAAGCCGTCGGGCGGTGCGGATAGGTCGTCGCTGCGGTCACCGGAGCGGGCTCCGGCCGGGCCGCCTGGACCCGCTGGATCTCCGTCACCGTCCGGATGGTGGAGCTGATGGCCTCCTCATGCACCACGCTGTAGAGCAGGACGAAGACCAGCAGGAACACGATGCCGGCGCCGCGGATCACCCAGGTCCAGAACGGCGTGACGGTCTTGGCGCGCTCCTCGTGCATCCGGGCCAGCTGCTCCGGACTCACCGGCATGTAGCCGGGCAGGATGGGAAAGTAGGTGACGAAGAACCGGTAGCAGAACAGGATGCTGGAGACGATGGCCGCCGTCATGGCGATCTCGCCCACCGAGGGGAAGTAGGCCCGCAGGGAGTAGGGGGGATTGTAGCCCACCAGGAAGACGTTGATCCGGTTCAGCACCACGCCGAAGATGATCAGCGAGGCGGTGAAGAACAGCCAGCCCATGGACCGGCGCACCGCCGGATTGAGGAGCAGCGCCAGCGGGGCGAGGATGCCCAGCATGATCTCGATGATGAGCGAGACCGTGGCCGCGGGCTGGGCGAGCAGGTCCAGCGTGTTCCAGCGGACGGCGAGGTCGACGAGCTTCACCAGCCCGTAGGCGCCGAGGAACCAGGGGACGAAGCGGGTCAGGGGAGTCAGCAGCTCCATCTCCGGATTCCGCCCGAAACTGATGTTGGCGTAGATCGATTCGAGGATCACCATGGGGAATCCCACCGCGATGGCCGACAGGAGGAACAGGACGGGCAGGACGTTGGTGTCCCAGAGTGGGCTCAGCTTGGTGGGCGAGATCAGCATGAGCGTGCCGAGCGATGACTGGTGCATGAAGGACAGCACCACCCCGGTGACGATGAAGAACGGCAGCGCGATCCGGACCCAGCGGTACAGGGTCAGGACGGGCTTCTCCACCCGCCGCAGCATGGCGGCGCCCCACTCGTTCCCGTCGATGCGGGCCTTGAGTCCCTCGAGGATCGACGGGCTCATCTCGACGCACAGGACCATCAGGTAGAAGGTGACGCACATGCCCACTTCGAACAGGACCGAGTTGCCTTGCCAGTTGAAGATGGGCCGCCAGATGTTCCAGTAGCGCCCTAGGTCGAAGCTCAGGGCGATGGCCACCCAGAGGTAGCCGAGGAACGCGGTCAGGATGGCCGGCCGGAGCAGCGGCAGGTATTTCTTCCGGCCGAAGATGTCCACCAGGGCGGCGGTGGTGAAGCCGCCGGCGGCCAGCGCCACACCGCAGGCGACGTCAAAGGCGATCCAGATGCCCCAGGGGTTGTGGTTGTCCAGGTTGGTCACGGAGCCGAGCCCCAGGATCAGACGGGTGATGCCGAAGGCGTAGCCGATGCCCATGATGATCAGCAGGGTGATGGTGCCGAACGTGAAGAACGGCTTCGTGACCCGATGGGGATGGTCGTTGAGCGTCATCGCTCACCCCCTTCGGCGCCGGGCGCGGAGCCGTCCGGCGGCTGCTCCTTGCGGTGGTTGAACCACATGATGCCGGAGAGCAGACCGTAGAACGCGACGGGCAGCAGGCCGTACTTGAAGATGCCGTGCTGGATGGCCTCGGTCCGCTCCGGCGGCGGCTTCTCGGGCAAGTCCAGCATCCCGATTTCCGTCACCGGCCGGCCCACCAGATACAGCCAGGCGGTGCCGCCCACCTCGTGTTCGCCGTAGATGTGGTCGACGTAGCGATCGGGCCGCCGCTTGATCCGCTCCCGGGCCAGGGCCACCAGCTCCGCCCGGTGGCCGAACACGAGCGCCTCGGTGGGGCAGGCGCTGGCGCAGGCGGGATTGGCCCCGGTGTTCCGGGCGCGGTCGGCGCAGAATTCGCACTTGCGAACCCGCGGCTTGAGCGGCTCGTTAAACTCGAACGCCGGCACCTCGAACGGGCAGGCGACCTGGCAGTAGCGGCAGCCGAGGCAGATGGTGGGATTGTACACCACCGCCCCGTCGCTCGACTTGGTGAGTGCCCCCACGATGCAGGCCGACACACAGGACGGGTACAGGCAGTGCATGCACTGGGCCTTGACGTAGGTCTGGGGCAGCCCCGCCTGGTCCGGCGAGGGGCTGCCGGCAAATTGGTTCACCACGGTGAAGGCGTTTTCCGACGGCCGCCGGAAGGTCCGAAGCACATCGCGGTCGGCGAAGTTCAGCGCGGTGCGCGGGAGATGGTTCCGCCGGTTGCACGCTTCCTCACACTTGCGGCAGCCGATGCAGAGGGTGGTGTCCACGAGCACGCCGGCGTAATCCGGTGCCGCCTCGTCTGTTTTGGCCGGCGGCGCGGTGGATTCCGCCGCAACCAGCGGGGTGGCGGCCAGGCCGGCGGCGGCGCCGACACTCCACTTCATCAGAGATCGACGGCTGAACTCCATCAGGACCTCCTTCCGACGCAAAAATGGAAACTTCATTATATAGATTCCGAATGTGGTTGTCCTTCATTATTTACTCCGTGGGCACACGCGTGATCGGACATGGCGGTCGCGCCCAACCCTCCCGCACGGCGTGACGCGGAGAGACGGTCTACGTGTTTGGATGCGTTGCGTCCGCGCCTTTTCGAGTACAATGGGAAACAGCGATATACCCGCCCGAGTGGATGGAGGCAGCCGTGACGGCACCGCAGGGAACCGCAGCCGGATGGCGAGCCGAGGCCGAGCGCTGGGAGCGGGGAGGCGTGAGCGACGCGGCTCAGGCATGCTGGGAACGGGCGTTGGAACTGGAACCGGAAGACCTGCCGAGCCTGTTCGGTCTGGGCCGGATCTGGCTCAGAAAATACCGGTTGCCGAAAGCCCGGCGCTACTTTGAACAGGTCCTGGCCCGGGATCCCCAGTGGGGGGGCGGAGAGGCCGCCCGGGCTCTGGAGAAAGTCCGCATCGAAGAGGTAGGGGTTGAGCAGGGTTTCACCGCCTGCCGGCAGATGCTTCGGCTGGACAACTTTTGCGCCGAGGCCTTCGCCGCCATGGGCACGAACTACCTCTGGCTGGGCGAGCTGGAACTGGCGATCGGCAATTTCGAGGACGCGCTGAACCTCGGCTGGGAGGACCGGTTCCGCACCCTGATGGCAAAGGGCCGCGCCCACGCCGAACTCGGCGACGATGCGGCGGCGGCGGAGTGCTTCGCCCAGGCGGCCGAAGCGGAGGACGCATACCGGTCCTGGGCCCTGTACGAACACGCCGCCGCGTTGCGGCGCCTGGGCCGGAGCGCCGAAGCGCTGCAGCTTATCCGTCAGGCTCAGGCGCTGGACCCCGCCGACGCTTCGATCCGATGGCTGGAGGCGACGCTCCGGACAGAGCTTGCGGAATCGGCCGGCTCATCGGAATCCCGTTGACGATCCGCCGGCGTTCCCAAAGGACCGACGCAGATGTGCCGATGCCCCACCCATGACAGTCAGCGGTTCGTCGGCCGGGCTTTGCTGGCGGCCTTCATCCTGATTCATCTGGCGGGCCACTCCGCCGGGGCGAGTTCGCCCCGGCTCCCGGTGCCCCAATTCCGGACCATCCACGTCTTCGTGGCCCTGTGCGACAACCGGAGCCAGGGCATCGTCCCCGTCCCGGCGGCGCTGGGAGACGGCGACGATCCGGCCCGCAACCTGTACTGGGGCGCCCGCTATGGGGTCCGCACATACTTCGAGCGGAGTCCGGACTGGCGGCGCGTCGCCGCGCCGGCCCCGCCCTGCGGGTCGGTGCTGGAGCGGCGGGTGTTCCGCCACGCGCGCGAGCCCGTCTGGCTGGTGGCCGACGCCTACCGCGGCGCGGCCATTCGGCAGGCGGTGGAGGACTTCCTGGCTGCGGCGGCCGGGGCTCCCGCCGCCGGCGTCACTGTAGCCGACGGCGGGGAGCCGGTGGCGCTGCCGCTGGGCGGCGGCGCCGGACTGGTCGTGTACGTTGGACACAACGGGCTCATGGATTTTTGCGTCGATCCGCCGCAGCGGCGGGATGCGCGTCGGCGCGAGGCGATGGTGCTGGCCTGCGCCAGCCGCGGATATTTCCGCGAGCTGCTCCGGCGGGCCGGCGCAACGGCGCGCCTCTGGACCACCGGCCTGCTGGCTCCCGAAGCGTACGTTCTAGAGGCGGCGGTGGCGGGCTGGATCGCGGGGGAGCGCGCAGCGGCGATCCGCGAACGCGCGGCCCGGGCGTATCACCGCTATCAGCGCTGCGGCCTCGCCGCCGCCCGGCGGCTGTTCGCGGCGGAGGAAGCGATTGGGGGAGGAGGTGAATAGGGGAACGGGTTGAATGGGTGAATGGGTACAAAGGGACAGGGTCAAGAGGTGAATGGGTGAGTCGTGACGAGGATCTGAGTTATGTGAACAAGGGCTCAGAACCCAGGTCCCAGGTCCTAATTCCGATGTCCGAAGTCCGATGTCCGCGTTACGAGAACGAGCCTCGAGCCTCGATTACGATCACGATTACGAGTACGATTACGAATTACGATTACGAATTACGATTACGAATATCGAGCACGAATCCACCACCATTCACCGTTTACTGTTCACCGTTCGCTGTTCACTCCTGTCTCCTGTCTCCTCCCTCCTAACTTCTATCAATGTAAAATTCTCAACAACCGTGGCCGATATCCTTGACAAGTTTGGGGTGCAGTCCGTAAGATATTCGGCATTCCGAGGAATGGTGGTGGCATGACCGGACCGCGCAAATCCCGGCAAGTGGCATCCCCGGCGAAAGCCGCGGGTGATTGCGCGCAGTTGCTCCGCCGCGGCCGCCTGGCCGACTGCTACGAGCTGCTCCCGCAGCTCGGCGTGGCCAAGGACTGCCGGGCTCTGCCGGTGCTCCGCAAGTTGCTGACATGCGGCGAGCGCACCCGTGAGGAGATGGCCGTCTGCGGGCTGGCTGCCCTGGGCGACCCGGTGGCGATTCCGTGGCTCCTGCGCAAGATCAGTCACCCGGCCATCCGGCGGGGTGCCGGCTCCCAGCGCCTTCAGACCGCGGTGCTGGACGCCATCGGCGAGATCGGCGACGACGACGCCACGCCGGGCCTGATACGGCTGTTCCGGCGCGAGATTCCCGGCGACACCTTCCGGCGCAAGCGGCGGCTGATCATCATCGACGTGCTGGGTCTCATCGCCCAGCAGGACGGGCGCCGGGCGCTGGATGAGCTGGCGGCGCTGATGGAGCACCCGGATTTCTGCTTCCGGGCGCAGGCCATCTCCGCGATCGCCGGCGCGTTCTTCAACCGGCCCAATGAAATTCCGGGGGAAATATTCGAAAGGTTGCTGGCCCGTTTCCGGGACAGCAACCTTTATGTTCAGGACGCCCTCATCGGGGCGCTGGAAAGCCTGGCCGACGTGGGCTGCCGGCGCGCGGCCGCCCTATTTAACTAGCTTCTTCAACTCCGGGAGCATTTGCTTGGCCATCGCGGCGTAGCTGCCGTTGGGGTCCAGCTTCAGGTAGGTCTCCAGCGACTGGACCGCACCCGCGTAGTCGCCCTTGTTGATGAGGCACATGCCCAGTTGATAGTGGGCGGCGGCGTAGTTGGCATTGGCCGCCAGGCATTTGCGGAAGGCGTCGATGGCTTCCTCGTTTTTCCCGGCGTTGACCATCACCACACCCACGTTGTAGTAGTTGACATCGGAGTGGGCCGGGTCGGCCTGGATCGCCTTCTCGAACGAGGCCTTGGCCTCGGGGATCATTCCCTTCTTGACGTACGCATTGCCCAGGTTGGTGAGCATGTTGGCGTCGGTGGGGCTCAGCGCCAACGCCTTGTTATAGGTCTCGATGGCCTGGTCGTAGCTGCCCTTGGCGTAATAGCAGTCGGCCAGGTGGCCCATGATGTTGGGCTGGTTGGGGTCCTTGACCAGGGCGTCCTGCAGCTTGGCGATGGCCGCGTCGTACTGGCCGGCGTCCTTGAGCTGGATGCCTTCGTCGAACAGCTTCTTCACCTCGCCGGTGACCTTCTTGATCTCTTCGATCTTGTCCTTGTTGGCTTCGAATTCCGCCCGTTGCTTCTCGATCTCGGCCCGCTGCTCGGCGGTCAATTCGGACGCCAGGATGCCCTCGCCCGGCTGCAACTCGAAATTTTCCACCCGCTCGTCACCCACCGGGGGGTGGGCGATATCGGGAAACTCCTGCGGGATGTACCCCTTCCCCTTGACTTTCATGTGGTAGTGCCCGAGGGGGAGTCGATACAGATACTCGCCTTCCTTGTTGGTCTTCATCGAATACAGCCGATTCATCGCCTTGTCACGCAGGGATATTTCGACGCCCTCGATGGGCTGTTTGGTGGTGGCGTCGATGATCTTCCCCTTGATCAGCCAGGTCGGGATGGCCTGGAGGTTGACGCTCCCGATGGCCAGACAGAAGACCGCGACAAGCGCCACGGCCAGCAAGGTTTTCACCGCTTTCATGGAATCCTCCTTATCCTCAGTCCTCAAGTTGGGCATTATACAACCTCTCTATAAAAGTGCACCATCGTTTTTGTACGGGATCGGGTCGGCGGCCCCCGCCTCGCGGAAACCCCGGAGTCGCAGGGCGCAGCTGTCGCAGCGCCCGCAGGCGGTATCGCTGTCGCTGTAACACGACCAGGTGAACTGGAAGGGCGTCCCGAGCTCCAGTCCCCGCCGGACGATCGCCGACTTGCGCAGGTGGATCACCGGCGTGACCACCTCGATCCGGGTCTCGGGGCGGGTGCCGGTCCGGACGAGTTCCTGGAACGCGCGGTAGAACTCGGGCCGGCAATCGGGGTAGCCGGAGCCGTCTTCGGCCACAGCGCCGAAGTAGACGGCCTCCGCCCCGAGCGCCTCGGCCCAGCTCACCGCGGCGGCCAGGATCTGGGTGTTGCGGAACGGCACGTACGAGGACGGGATGCGCCGGCGGGACAGGTCGGCGGGCTCCACCGGGATGCGCGCGTCGACGAGCGACGAACCGCCGATGCGGGCCAGGTGGGGCAGCTCGGCGACGAGCCGCTCCCGGACGCCGTAGTGGTCGCAGAGGCGCTGGAAGCAGTCCAGTTCCCTGGCCTCGGTGCGCTGGCCGTAGTTGACGTGAAGGAAATAGAGGGCGTCGGAATCCCGGGCCGCCTCGGAGGCGGTGACGGCGCTGTCCATGCCGCCGCTCACGCAGGTGACACTGGCGCGGTACTTAGCCATCGCTCGCCTCCAGGTAGGCGGCGGAGCAGCCGCGGCTCTCGAACACGGTCACCCGCCAGACCTGGCAGTGGTCCGTGTTGACGAGACGTCCCAGTTCACGGTGGATGTGGCGGGCGACGTTTTCGGCCGAGGGATTGTCCGTGACGAATGCGGGCAGCTCGTTGAGCAGGGAGTGGTCCAGCTGCTCCAGCACCCGGTCGGTTGCCGCGCGCAGCTCGGTGAAGTCCATGCCGATCCCGGCCGCGTCCAGCTCCCGGCACCGCACCGTGATCTCCACTTCCCAGTTATGACCGTGCAGGCGCTCGCACTTGCCCCGGTACTGGCGCAACTGGTGCGCGGCTGAAAAATCGGTTTTGATTGTCAGTTCCCACAGGGCCATGCCATGCTCCTTTCACACGGATAAGATGGATCGCGGCCGCGGATGTTTCAAGCCGCGGTCCGGCGGGCGCCGCCTCGTGCCGCTGCGACGGTCTAGACGGGCAGGGGCAGGGCGCGCTCGGCGATGAGCCGCGCGGCGGCGGCGATGTCGACGCTCAGGTTGCGGTCGCGGTCCATGAAGGAAACCGTCTCGCGCAGCGTGCCCAGCACGGCTTCCAGCGCCTCGGACGACCGCAGCGGGCGGCGGAACTCCAGCGCCTGGGCGGCGGCGAGCAGCTCGATGGCCAGCACGGTGCGCACGTTCTCCGTCACCTGCCGCAGCTTGAGCGCCGCGGTCATGCCCAGCGAGACGTGATCCTCCTTGTTGGCGCTGGTGGGCAGCGAGTCCACCGAGGCGGGGTGGGCGAGGATCTTGTTTTCGGCCACCAGCGACACGGCGGTGAGCTGGGCGATCATGAAGCCGGAGTTCAGGCCCGGCTCGCGGGCGAGGAACGCCGGCAGGCCGCTCAAGTCCGGGTTGATCAGCCGCTCGAGGCGGCGCTCGGAGATGCCGGCCAGCTCGGCGGCGGCGATGGCGAGGAAGTCCAGGGCGAAAGCCACCGGCTCGCCGTGGAAATTACCGCCGGACAGCACCGCGGCGTCGGCGGCGAAGACGAGCGGGTTGTCGGTCGCCGCGTTGATCTCGCGCGCCAGCACGGCCCGGGCGTGATCAAGGGTGTCCTGCACCGCGCCATGCACCTGGGGGATGCAGCGCAGCGAATAGGCGTCCTGCACCTTGTCGCAGTCCAGGTGCGAGAGGCGGATCTCGCTGCCGGCCATGAGGGCGGTGATCTCCGCGGCGGCCCGGACCTGGCCCGGATGCGGCCGGACGGCCTGGATGCGCGGATCGAACGCCGTGTCGGTGCCGACGAGGGCGTCGGTGGTCATGGCGGCGACCGCGGCGGCGATCCGCAGCAGGTAATCGATCTCGTCAACCAGGAGGCAGCCGATGGCGGACATGAAGTGGGTGCCGTTAAGCACCGCCAGCCCCTCCTTGGCCTGGAACGTCACGGGGGCGATGCCGGCCTCGCGGAGCGCCTCGCCGCCGGGCAGCACCCGTCCCTTGTACCGCGCCTCACCTTCGCCCATGAGCACCAGCGCCAGGTGGGCCGACGGGGCCAGATCGCCGCTTGCGCCGACGGATCCCTTCTCCGGGATCACCGGCAGGATGTCGCGGGCCAGCATGCTGAGCAGAGTATCCACCACCACCGGCCGGACGCCGGAGAATCCCTTGGCCATCACGTTGGCGCGGATCAGCAGCGCCGCGCGCGTCTCCTCGGGGCTCAGTGGCCGGCCGGTGCCGGCGGCGTGGGACCGGATCAGGTTGGCCTGCAGCGCCTCGAGCTGATCCACGCTGATCCGGACCTGGCTGAGTTTGCCGAAGCCGGTGGTGATGCCGTAGACCACCCGGTCTTCGGCGACGCAGGCGTCCACCACGGCGCGCGCCCGCTCCACTTTGCCGCGGACCGCCGCGGGCCAGTTCACGGAGCGGCGGCGGCGGGCCGCGTCGCACACATCCGCCAGGGTGAGATGTTCGCCGTCAATGAGGATGGAATGCGGGGTCACGATTTTTCTCCTTCGGGTTTGGGCGGTGGCGGTTTCTCGCCGTCGGCCTTCGGCGGCGGGGGTGTCTCGCCCGCGGGCGTCGGCGGCGGCGGCGCCAGATACTCGGTATCATCGTCGAACTTGACGAGCTTGACGTCACCCGCGTCGGTCTGCACCATGATGACGGCCCCGCCGTCGCGCAGCCGCTGGTTGATGAAGCCGCCTTCGTCCTTGAGCTGGGGCACCACCTCGACCTCCTTGTCGTCGATGGTGAACGGGGGGTAATCGACGGTGGGTTTGCCCAGCAGGGTGATGAGGCTGAGGTCGGCGTGGTAGAACGACGGCAGGTAGAGGCTCACGTTGCCCTTCTTGGTCTTGGCCTGGAACGAATGGCCTTCGAACCGTTGGCCGACGAACTGGACCATGATGTCGCCATTGCCCGTTTCGGCCGAGACGTAGCCGCTGAGGTTCACCAGCGCCAGGTAGCCCGTCAGGGTGTCGGCCTCCAGCCAGCCGTTCACGCCGCGGACGCTGATGAAGCCCCGGTTGGACTTGATCGTGATGTCGGTGCGGTGCTTCGGGACGGTGATCCGGTAGTCGATCTTGCCCAGGCGGAACTCCTTCGGGTGGTCGGTGGCGATGACCATCTCGGCCTCGTTGCGCGAGAAGGCCGGCTTGATCTTCTCGATGTTCGCCATCATGTCGTCGTTGCGATAGCCATAGGCGGTGACGACGCCTTCCACCAGAACCTGCGGCTTCTCCCAGCCCTGGATTTCAATGTTGCCCATGAAGCCGGTGCTGATGTCGATTCGGCCGCCGGGGTAGAAGCGGAACCCGCGCTGGAACTGTTTCTCCACCCGCATCAGGTGGGCGTAGTCCGGCAGCGGCGGCTCTTTCTTCTTGCCGCCCAGCGCGAGAAAGGTGAAACCCGCCAGCAGCACGACGGTCCAGAATGCGAATCGTTTCATGCGGTGTGTCCTCCCAGGATGGCCGCGAGAATCTCGCGGCCGCCTTCGTCGAGCAGGTGTCCGGCCGCCGCCTGCCCCAGCCGGGCCGCGGCCGCCGGATCGGCGGACGACTCGGCCTCATGCCGTAGAACGCGACGGCCGTCCAGCGTCGCGATCAGCCCAATCAGGCGGATCCGCCCGCCGTCCAGCGTCGCATGGGCGGCCATGGGGACCTGGCAGCCGCCTTCCAGCACGGCCAGAAACGCCCGCTCCGCCGTCACCGCCACATCGGTGGGCGGGTGGTGGACGGCGGCCAGCAGGTCGCGGATGGCCGTGTCATCGGCGCGGCACTCCAGCGCCAGCGCGCCCTGACCCACGGCGGGGACCATCTCCGCCACCGGGATCCGCGCGGTGATCGCGCCGGCCAGCCCCAGCCGGATGAGTCCGGCGGCGGCGAGGACGATCGCGTCGTAGCGCCCGTCGCGCAGCTTGCGCAGGCGCGTGTCCACGTTGCCGCGCAGATCCTCCACGGCCAGGTCGGGCCGGCGGTGCAGCAGCTGCGCCCGGCGTCGCAGGGAACTCGTGCCCACGCGCGCCCCGGCGGGCAGCGCGGCGATGCCGGCGGCGGCGGGAGCGATCAGGGCGTCGCAGGCATCCACCCGGGCCGGCACCGCGCCGAGGGCCAGGCCGTCCGGGAGCCGGGCCGGCATGTCCTTGAGCGAGTGCACCGCCAGGTCCGCCTCGTCGCCGAGGAGCGCCTGCTCGATTTCCTTCGTGAACAGCCCCTTGTCGCCGATCTTCGCCAGCGGCGTGTCCAGGATCACGTCGCCTTTGGTCTGGATGACCACAATTTCGAACACCGTCTCCGGGTGGCGTTCCGCCAGGGCCCCGACCACCTGCCGGGTCTGGGCCAGGGCCAGCAGGCTCCCGCGGGAGCCCACGCGGATGATGCGCCGCGCGTCAGCTTTCATGGGCCTCCGGGTCCGCCGGCGGGTGCTCCAGTTCGAACAGCCGGTTGAGCGCCTCGCTGCAGCGGAGCTTGTCGGATTCACTGGGCAGTTCCTTGAGCCGGGTGACGGGCGCGTGCAGCAGCTTGTTCATGAACGCCCGGGTAACGCGCTCGGCCAGCTCGCGCTCCTGGGGCGGGGCGTTCCGGTAGCCGTCCAGCTCCCGGCGGCGGATGGTTTCAAACTTGCCGCGCAGGGCGACGATGGTGGGGGTGACGTCCAGCGACCCCAGCCAGCGGGCGAACGCGTCCAGCTCATCCAGGAGGAGGCGGCGGACCTTGTCCACCTCGGCTTCCCGCTTGCGCCGGTTGGCGTCGACGATCCCCTCGAGGTCGTCGATGTCGTAGAGGAACACCCCGGCCAGGTCGCCCACCGCCGGCTCGATGTCGCGGGGGATGGCGATGTCCACGAGCAGGATCTCCCGGCGCCGGGCGGCCACGGACTCGCGGAAGGGGCCGGCCTGGATCACGAAGCCGGGCGCGGCGGTGGCCGAAATCACGATGTCGGACTGGGCCAGGGTGGCGTACAGCTCCTCGATGGGCACCGGGATGCCGGTCAGCTCCCGGGCCAGCTCCACCGACCGTTCGAAGGTCCGGTTCAGCAGGTAGAGCCGGTGCACGCCGTGGGCCTGCAGATGCCGCGCGCAGAGCGCACCCATTTCGCCCACGCCGATGAGGGCGGCCGTCTTGTGCTCGAAGCCGCCGAAGATCTTCCGCGCCAGCTCCACCGCGGCGAAGCTCACCGAAACGGCGCCCTGGCCGATCTCGGTCTCCTCCCGGGCCCGCTTGCCCGCGTGGATCGCGGTCTGGAGCAACCGCTCCGTCACCGTGCCCAGCAGCTGGTGCCGGCGGGCCTTGTCCTGGAATTCCTTGACCTGGCCGAGAATCTGCGGCTCGCCCATGACCATGGAGTCGAGGCCGGCGGCCACCTCCAGCAGGCGGCGCGCCGCCTCGAGCCCGGTGGCGCGCTCCAGATAGCGGTCCGCGCGGACGTCCGCGCCGGCCAGCCCGGCGAAGAGCGCCCGGACGGGTCCGTCGGCGTCGCCGTCGCCCAGCTGCACGATGTACAGCTCCGTGCGGTTGCAGGTGGACAGCGGGTACACCTCGGTGATGCCGGCCTGACCGATGAGCGGCGCGACGCGCGCCGCCAGCGCGTCGTCCGCGAGCACCACCCGCTCGCGCAGCTCGACGGGGGTCTGCCGGTAGGTGAAGCCGTAGTAGCTGAGACGGATCATGCCGCTAACCCGTCCTCAGTGCGAGATGCCTTCGAAGGCGAACGCCATGACCACCAGGATGAACCCGGCGATACTCAGCAGGCTCAGCGTCCGCCCCGAGGCACGGGTGATCCGGCGCACCACCAGCCCCGTCAGGTACACCGCCAGGGTGAACCAGGTGGCGATGATGCGCGCATCCAGGCGCAGGTCGGCGGACGCGCGGATCTCGCGCATCCAGTTGAAGCCGGTGAAGATCGCCACGGCCAGCAGGATCACGCCCAGCAGGCTGCCGTAGAAGTTCACCCGGTCCAGCTGCTCCAGCGACGTGAGCCGGCTGTAAAAGCGGCCGGGCCGCTTGCGGTGCAGCTCGCGGTAGAGCACGAGGTACAGCACGGCGCCGATGGTGGCGATGGCGAAGGAGGCGAAGGCGAACATGGAGCCGGAGACATGAATCTCGAACCAGGGGCTGCGGTAGCGCACCGGCAGGTCCCCCGATGGGTGGAACCAGAGGAGGCTGATCACCTGGGCGATGCAGATGATCGGCGCGACGAACGCCCCCATGGACAGGTCGCGCGAGAACTTCTCGATGCAGACGTACGCCAGCGCGATGATGAACCCGGCAAACGACAGGGCGTCGCACACCGTGGCGATGGGCAGGTAGCCCAGGTGGGCGATCCGCACCGCCAGCGCCGCCAGGTGCACCACCAGGCCGGCCACGAGCACGCGCGCGGCCAGCAGCCCGCAGCGCCGCTCCACGGAGAAGAAGTACTTGAGATAGAGGTATGCCGCGGCGAGGTACAGCGCGGTGAAGGCGGCCTGGGCGGTGAAGGTGAATGTGGTCATCATGGCGAATCCACGGTCCGAGCGCCATAGTCTGCCCTATTTCCGGGCGGAGTGCAATCGCTATTGAGGTAGCGGCGCAAATACGCGCCCGTGGCGGAGCGGGACGCGTCGGCCAGGCCCTCCAGCGGCCCGGCGTAGACGACCTCGCCGCCCGCGGCGCCGCTGCCGGGGCCGAGGTCGATGACACAGTCGGCCTGGGCGATGAAGTCCAGGTTGTGCTCGATGGCGATCACCGTGTTGCCCGCGTCCACCAGGTGGTGGATGAGGACGCAGAGGGTGTCGATGTCGGCGAAGTGGAGGCCCGTGGTGGGTTCGTCCAGCAGGAAGACGGCGCGACGCAGCTGACGGTCGAGCAGGTGCGCGCCCAGCTTGAGCCGCTGTTGCTCGCCGCCGGAGAGCGTGGGCGTGGGCTGGCCCAGGCGGATGTAGCCCATCCCCGTGTCGGCCAGCACCTGGAGCCGCCGCCGCAGGGCGGGGAAGTTGCGGAACAGGTCCAGCGCCTCGGCGATGCTGAGGTCCAGCACGTCGGCGATGGAGAGCCCCTGGTAGCGGACCCGGAGCACGTCCCACGCGTAGCGCCGGCCCTGGCACTGGCCGCAGGGGACGAACGAGTCGGGGAGGAATTTCATTTCCATCCGGATCTGGCCCATTCCGCCGCAGGCGGCGCAGCGGCCGTCGCCGGTGTTGTAACTGAAGTGGCTGGCAGTGAGCCCGCGCGCCTGGGCTTCGGGCAGCCGGGCGAAGAAGCGGCGGATCTCGTCGAACAGGCCGGTGTACGTGGCGGGGGTGGAGCGCGGCGTCCGGCCCACGGGGCTCTGATCCACGAAGTAGACGTGGTCCGCCGGGCCGCCGCGGAGCCGGAACGTGTCCACATCGGGGTGCCGCGCCGGGCTGCCCTGCGCCTGGGCGCGCAGCAGCGGGTAGAGCGTGTCGGCCACGAGGCTGGACTTGCCGGAGCCGGACACGCCCGTCACGACGGTCAGGGCGGCGAACGGGAAAAACGCCCGGATGTTCTTCAGATTGTGTGTCCGGACGCCCGCGAGCGCGATGCCGTTTCGGCCGATCGCCCGGCGCCGAGCGGGCAGGCGCACGCGGATCCGGCCGGACAGGTAATCGGCGGTCGCCGACCTCGCGCAGTCTGCGAGGCCGGCCGCCGGACCGTCGTAGAGCAACCGGCCGCCGCCGGCGCCGCCGCCGGGTCCCAGGTCGATGACGTGATCGGCGCTGCGGATGGTGAAGGCGTCGTGCTCCACGACGATGAGGGTGTTGCCCTGGTCGCGGATCTCGCGCAGCAGATCCATCAGCGGCCCGAAATCGGCCGGGTGCAGGCCGATGGACGGTTCGTCCAGCACGTAGAGCACGCCGCCCATGGCGTTCTGCAGCCGCGCCGCCAGGCGCAGCCGCTGCAATTCGCCGCCGGAGAGGGAGTCGGTGGACCGGTTCAGGGTGAGATAGCCCAGGCCGATCCGCATCATGGTCCGGAGCCGGCGGTCCATTTCCCGCGCGAGCACGCCGGCCTGGGGGAACCGGCGGCGGAACCCGCCCGCCTGTCCGTCCAGCCAGTCGGCCAGCCGGTTCAGGGGCAGTTCCACCAGATCCGCCACGCCCGCCCCACCCAGCCGATACGCGCGTCCTACCGCCGCCAGGCGGCAGCCGCCGCACGCGGGGCACGGTTTCTCGCGCAGGTACTGCAGGGTGAAGTCGCGCTGTTCGGAGGCGGGCAGCCCGCGCCGGTGGGCGAGGAGCAGGTTGACCGGATGGTCGTCGTCCGGCACGTCGTGGGCCTCGGTGAGCAGGGCGTCCCGGGACCCGGGTGGAAGATCCGCCCAGCGAACCAGCGGGGACAGGTCCAGCGCCGCCAGGGTGCGGTGCCAGGCCCGGCGGAGGCGGCGTTGCAGCGCGGCGTCGTCCAGGGCCGGTTCCAGGCCGCCCAGGGGCCGGCCCGGATCGGGGAAGATCAGCTCGGGCGGGACGTGCATGACGGCGCCGGTGCCGTCGCACGCGCCGCAGCGGTGCTGGAGGGAGTGGAACGAGAACGTGGCCGGTTGCGGATCGGGGTATGCCTGGCCGCACGGATGACAGAAGTTCCGCCTGGAATAGAAGCGGGCGTCGCCCGCCGTCCCCACCACCGTGAGCTCGCCCCGGCCGAGATCGAGCGCCTCGGCCAGGACCTCGGCCGGGACGCGGCGCCCGCCACGGCCGATCCGGGCCGTTCCGGTCAGCACCTCGATGGTGTGACGCTGGTGCCGCGCCAGCGCGGCGCCGGCCGGCGAGCGGACCTTGCCGTCCACTCGGACCCGTTCGACGCCGCGGCGCGCCAGTTCGGCCAGCAGCGTGCGGTAGTGCCCCTTCCGGCCGCGGATGACCGGGGCGTACACCGCCGCCTCCTGTCCGGCGAAATCCCGGCCGATCATGCCGGCCAGGCCCTCGGGCGGCAGCGACAGCAGGGGTTCGGCGCAGACGGGGCAGTGGGGCGTGGCGCAACTGTAGAAGAGAAGCCGCAGATAATCATACACTTCGGACGCGGTGCCCAGCGTGGACAGCGCGGCCGGCGCGCCGGCGTTCTGCTGTAAGGACAGCGCCGGCGCCAACCCGCCGATCCAGTCCACCCGGGGCTTCTGGAACAGGTGCAGGAACTGGCGGGCGTACGGCGCCAGCGACTCCAGGTACCGCCGCTGCCCCTCGGCGTAGACGACGTTGTAGGCGAGGGTGGACTTGCCGGAGCCGCTCACGCCCGTGATGACGGTCAGACGCTGCCGCGGGATTGAAACAGAAATACCCTGCAGGTTGTTTTCAGAGGCGTTCTCGATCCGGATCGCACCCATGGCCAACACCCCCGCCGTGCATTATACCAGCCCGGCGGCGGGGCGGGGGAGCGGCGGTCGAGCGGATGTCAGAGCTTCTCCAGGTGCATGTCCAGGAGCGGTTTGGTGAACTCCCGGCTGAACCAGACGGCCAGAGCGATGTTGATGACCAGGACGATGATGACGGTGACGATGGCCCATCCTTTCAGCCCGGAGATGGGCTGCTGGACTTCCTGCAGGTCCTGTTCCACCAGGAGGTACCAGTGGGTGTCGGGGAACGCATCCCGCAGGTTGGTCCGGGCGATCCCGATGAAGCGGGCCTGGGACGTCCGGCGCTCCACCTGGAACGCCCGTTGCTGGCCTTCCTCGAGCAGCGGTTTGGCCGGCTCGAAGAAATCGTATGTGACCTGGTTGCTGAGGTCCACGTCGCGCGAGGAGATGATGGTCCCGTCGGAGGCGATCAGGAGCGCCTGACCGGTTTCGCCGAAGCGGAACGGGCGGATGATGGCGTTGATGTAGTCCGTTTTCAGGATCCCCCGAATCATGCCCAGCAGCGACTGGTTCGAGTCGAAGACGGGCACGATGACCTCCAGGATGTAGGCCTTGTAGAATTCGCTCCGCTTGACGTCGCTGACGTAGGCCCCGCGCTGCATGTAGCTGTTGACGACGAGGTCCCGCCATTTGCTGTCGCCGTACAGGTAGTGGTCGGGGATGTGAGCTGATGCCACTGCCATGCCCTGGCGGTTCAGTACGGTGACCTCCCGGAAGGTCGGATGGATGGCGATGAATTTGGTGAGGTAGGCCGAGAGCGGAGTGCCGACGATCCGGCGGACCTGCGGATCCTCCGGCGCGAGGCCGGCCCAGGCCTTCTCCTGTTCGATGTTCTGTGCCAGCGCCGCCTCTTCCTTCCCCTGCAACTCACGGTTGCCGGTCGCAAGGGTTTCGAGCACGCTGGGATTGCAAGCCAGGCCGTCCATCTGGCGGCTGGCGGCTTGCAGCTGGTTGCGCAGCTGGAGCGTCGCGATCTCGGCCAGATCAGCCAGTTCCTTGCCTTTCATCTCCATGTACTGCGCCTCGTTGTGCGAGAAGATGATCCAGAAACAGAGAATCATCGGCACAACACCGAGGAAGAGCAGCATGATCAATATCCGGGGCTGGATGCCGAAAAGGGTTTTGGTAGCCATAAGTACCTCCTCGCAATCCATTGGCGGACATCTGATTGTTTGCTTTCATTGTAGTAAAACCGAGCGGGATTATCAATCCGAAATACCCGACCGGCGGCCGGAGCGTGTGGTATAATGCAGCCGGTAAAGGATTTAGAGCAATGCGACTGGAAAAGATCGGCAAGTACGACGTGGTCCGCGTGCTGGGCAAGGGATCCACCGGCAAGGTGTACAAGGCGTTCGATCCCATCATCGACCGGTTTGTCGCCCTCAAGGTCATTCCCGGAGAGATTGTCAGCCAGCCGGAGCACCTCCAGCGCTTCAAGAAGGAAGTGAAGGCGCAGGGGCGGGTGTTGCATCCCAACGTGGCTACCATCTTTGACGTGGATTTTTCCGACGGCAACTACGTGATCGTCATGGAGTACGTGGAAGGCCGCTCCCTGCGCGACCTGATGCAGGCGGAGCGCATCCTCACTCTGAAGCTCTTTTACCGGATCATCTCCCAGGCATGCGCCGGCCTGCATTGCGCCCACAAGCAGGGCGTGGTCCACCGCGACATCAAGCCGGAGAACATCTGCCTGACCTCCGAGGGGCGCGTCAAGATCCTCGATTTTTCCATCGCGAAGCTGCAGTCCTCGACGACGTCCACCGGCCTTGGCTTCCTGCTGGGCAGCGCCTATTACATGGCGCCGGAGCAGATCCAGGGCCTGCTGATCACGCCGGCGGCGGACCAGTTCGCCCTCGGCGTGATTGCCTATGAGATGCTTGCCGGCAAGCGGCCGTTCCAGGGGCGCAATGTGGCGGATACCATCCTGAGCGCCACCCGGCAGGATCCGCCACTCATCGGTGAGTCGAATCCCATGGTGGACGAGGATCTCGAACTCATCATCCGGGTTGCGCTGGCCAAGGAGCCGCATCGGCGGTACCCCTCGGTGGCCCGTTTCGGCCGGGCGTTGCGCGACTATTTCGGGAAGGTCAGCCCCGCCGTTCTGGAGGAGGAGAGCCCGGACGACTGATCCGGAGCCGGCGCCCGCACCACATTTGTGTTGATTTCGCCTGCTTCACCGCTATAATACATCCCAATTTTCGATCGGATGCGGATCCCTGTACGGTCTGAGCTGACCGGAGCCGAGTTCGATTCTGAAATCACATAAGGAGCAGTCTATGAAGAGACTCGTCGTGGCAGTGATCGCAATGGGTTTGCTGGCTGGCGGGAACCTGCTGGCCGCCGGTTTCGCCATCAACGAGCAGGGCGCCCGCTCCATGGCCCAGGCCATGGCGTTCGTCGCCCGGGCCGATGACCCGTCTGCCGTGTTCTACAATCCCGCCGGCATCACCCAGCTCGAGGGGACCCAGTTCTACTTCGGCGCCACGGCCATCGCCCAGGGTACGACCTGGAGCAATGACCTCGGCACCTTGTCCATCGAGTCGGACGACCGCTGGGAGATCCCGCCCCACATGTACGTCACCCACCAGCTCAACGAGGACTGGTACTTCGGCTTCGGCTTCTTTGTGCCGTACGGCCTGAGCAAGAAGTGGCCGGCGGAGTTCCCCGGCAAGTACTCGTCGCGGAACGTCCGACTGCAGGCGTTTTACCTCAATCCCAACATCGCATACAAGATCAACGACGTCCTGAGCGTCGCGGTGGGCCTGGACATCGTGTACAGCACGGCGAAACTGGAGCGGGACCTCTACCTGGCGCAGATCATCCCGGGCGTGTCCGACGGCTACTTCAGCGCCGACGTCTCCGGCACCGGGTTCGGCGCCAACGCGGCCCTGCTGGCCAAGATCAACGACAAGCTGTCCTTCGGGGCCAGCTACCGGAGCCAGGTCAAGGTGGATTTCGACGGCGACCTGACCAACACCATCCCCAGCACGGGCAATCCCGTCTACGACGGGATGCTGGCCTCCCTCTTCCCGAACCAGGAGGTGGAGACCGCCATCACCATGCCCGACGTGATCCAGGTGGGCTTCGCCACCACCCCGAAGGAGAACTACACCACCGAGCTCGACTTCCAGTGGACCAACTGGAGCGTCTACGACACGCTGCCGTTCATCTTCTCCCAGCCGACACAGGCGCTGGTATCTCAGGAAATCCCGAAGCTCTGGAAGGACGGCTATGCCCTCCGCTGGGGCAACGAGTACAAGTACTCCGAGAGCCTGGATCTCCGCGCCGGCGCCTACTACGACTGGAACCCGGTGCCCAACGCCACCCTCGATCCGATGCTGCCCGATTCCAACCGGGTCAGCTTCCAGGCGGGCTTCGGCTGGCACAACGAGAAGATCACGCTCGACGTCGCCTACATGTACATCTACTTTTTCGAGCGGGACATCAACAACAACGCCGCCTTCAGGATCGTCCCGAGCTCCGGGCGCTACGAGAGCAGCGCGCACCTGTTCGGCCTGTCGCTCGGCTACCGCTTCTAGCGTTTGGGTGCCATCAACGGTACTTTGTTCACGGCCGGCCCCACCAGGGGCCGGCCGTTTTTTCCGGCGGAGAAATCGGACGTGCGTCGGCGCCGGCATGTGGTATAATCAGGCTGCGTCGATGATCTTTGATGGGGGCGAAAAGGGTTCGACGGGAGTGGTTGAGGCTCCGGAGGCATGCCGGGTTTCCTGACCCGTAAAAATCGGGAAGCTAACAATAGCTGCTGAAGCTAACTACGCACTGGCTGCTTAACTAGCAGCCCGGTACCGGTCGCTCCCGCCTGTGGGCGGCCGGCTGCCGTCACACAGCAGGCTGGATCCGCCGTGCGACTCCGAGCGGCGGATCGAGAAACAGGGGTTGGCCGACGGCGAGTTTTTCTGTTTGGATCGCCCGAAGCGAGACACGAAAACAGAATAAGCATGTAGTCTCCGGCTGCTGAAAACTCTCGGACGGGGGTTCAATTCCCCCCGCCTCCACCATCTTGCCTTCTCTTCCCGCGAGATCGCGCCGGTGCCCTCTGCGCACGCGACCACAACAACATACCTTTGCATCCTTACCCGAGCATATCGGATCCACGCGGACATGCGTCCCGGCCTGCAGGTTGTATTCCGGCCGGCCGGGGCGGGGCGAAACTCGGACCGGCGGCGTCCATCTTTAACAATGGAGCGCCGAGCGACCGGCCGGAAAAACGGCCGGGACCGGGATCCTGAAAAATTTGGATATCCGGTTGAAATGACAGGAGGACCCGATTAAAATGAAAGCGTTTGTCCGAATCATTGGCGAGGTGGAATCCATGAAAAAATTGGCGCGCGGATCGGCCATCCTGCTGGTACTCGTCGCATCGGTCCTCTGCCTGTCCGCCCAGAACGACAAGGCGGCCATCGACCAGCTCAAGGGTGAGCTGGAGCAGAACAACATCGTGTACTTTGCCACCGCTGTCCCGGGTGCGGCAGGCACCTACGTCGGGGTTCAGCACATCAAGGGGATGGCGCTCATCGTCATCCACTGCCGGGCCGCCGCCGACAACGTGTCCTTCCTCGACGAGGAGATCGCCAAGAAGGATTACCGCAAGGTCTATAAGGATTTGAGCATGATGCGCGGCAACGACTATTCCCTGGTCTTCGATTTCGGCCTCAACAGTCTGGAAATCGAATCCGGTTCAGGTGATTTCATACAGGAGAATGAGAAGGTCCGTTATCTGAACAAATCATTCACGGACAACCATTTCACCACACAGGAAGAATACGAGGCGTTCGTCAACAAGTACCGCGAGTCGTACGTCCGCTGGCTCCAGGTGATCAGCAAGCAGATCCGGTAACCCGGTTTCCAGCCCGAGCCTGGGAGCAAAAATACACGATCTTTCCAAAAATTTGGATATTTCTTCAAGAATATGTATTGTTCCACGTCGATCCGGCGTGGTATAATTCTCTTTGATTCAAAAGCAGTCGAACCAAAACAGCTTAAACTCCGAAAAAAAATGGATTGTCCAGCCAGTCCAGGAAACGAGTATCGACCAGCTGGTCGAAGCGCTGAAAATTTCCCATCTCCAGGCTCATCTGCTGGTTAACCGGGGCATCGATGCCCCTGACTCCGCCTACGCGTTTCTCCACTCCACGCTGAAAGACCTCTACGATCCGTACCTGATGAAAGACATGCGGCGGACCGTGGACCGCATCATGCGAGCCATCCACCAGCGGGAGAACATCCTGATCTACGGAGATTTCGATGTCGACGGCGTCACGTCCATCGTGGTGCTGAAGAAGACGATCCAGTTGCTGGGCGGCGTGTGCGGCTTCTACATCCCCCGGCGCCTGACCGACGGATACGGTTTGAAGAAGGAAGCCATCGAGGAGTTCAAGCATCAGGGCTACTCTCTGGTGATCAGCGTCGACTGCGGCATCCGGGCCACCGAGGTGGCCGAGTTCACCCGGGAGATCGGGCTGGACCTCATCGTGACGGACCATCACCTGCCCAGCGATGCGCTGCCGCCGGCTTATTCCATCCTGAATCCCCGGCAGACGGACTGCGCCTATCCCGACAAGAACCTTGCCGGCGTGGGCGTGGTGTTCAAGCTCTGCCAGGCGCTGCTGCGCGAGGACGGCCGGGAGGAGCAGGCCGGCCAGTTTCTCAGCTTTGTGGCCATCGGCACCGTGGCCGACCTGGTGTCGCTGTCCGACGAGAACCGCATCATCGTCAAGTACGGCCTGCAGGCGCTGGACAATCCCGGCAACATCGGCCTGAAGACGCTCCTGGAGATGGCGGGTGTCCGCGGCAAGGACATCACCTGCATCGACCTCGCCTTTAAGGTGGCGCCCCGGATCAACGCGGTGGGACGCATGGGTGGATCCAATGCCGCCGTGGATCTGTTCGACTCGGCCGATCCCGAATTTGTCCGGCAGATCGTCAGTGACATGAACCGGAAAAACGTCCTGCGCCAGCAGGAGGAAAAGGTCATCCTGGACGAGATCGAGGAGCTGACCCAATCCCGGCCGGACATCTTCGATCAATCCGTGCTGGTGCTCGGCGGCGAAAACTGGCACCGCGGCGTCATCGGCATCGTCGCCTCCCGGATCATGGAGCGGTTCCACCGGCCCACCATCGTCCTGTCGCTGGAGAACGGCGAGGCCCACGGTTCCGGCCGTTCCACGTCGAAATTCAATCTCCTGCAGGCCCTCCAGGATTGCGACTGCCACCTCATCAAGTTCGGCGGACACGCCCTGGCCGCGGGGCTGACGCTCAACAGCGATGATGTGGAGCGGTTCCGCGTGGCGATCAACGCGCACGCCGCCCGGACGCTCGGCCCCGACGAGCTGATTCCCGAGCTCAACGTCGACACCTTCCTGGACCTGAACCAGATCAGCTTCAAACTGCTCGACGAGATCAACGAACTGGCCCCGTTCGGCGAGGGGAATCCCATCCCCGTGTTCGCCTCGTCGAACGTCAAGGTGTACTCCGGCCCCTGGCTCCTGAAGGACAAGCACCTGAAGATCAAGGTGGGCAACGTTCTGCAGAATTTCGACGCGGTCTGGTGGAAGAAGGGGGAACTGTTCGAGCGGCTGATCTATCAGAAGCAGATATCCGTGGCCTATAACATCCAGCTCAACGAATACAACGGGGTGAGCAACCTCCAGCTCAACCTGCGCGACATCAAGTTCGATCCGGTCTGATCCCGCCTGCGTCCGAGCCGCCCCGCCGGCGGCTGTGCCAACCGGCCTGGCCCAGCGCCCACGTGGCCTGCCGCACGATCCCCCGCAGAATTTTGAGCTCCCGCCGGTCCGGGCCGCTCCGTCCCAGCAGCCGCCGCAGCGTGTACATGATTCGCTCCGGATTGTCGGTGTGCAGGAAACCCACGTCCAGCAGCAGGTCGCGGAGCTGGCGGTAGAACGCCTCCATCTCGGCGTCGCTGGCGGGCCGGAAGAGGACGGCGGGCGGGGCCGCGCTGTCCGGTCGGGCGCACAGTTCGTAGAGCAGGATGGCGGCCGCCTGGGCGATGTTGAGCGAGGCGTAGGTCGACGCCGTGGGGATGCGCACGATCCACCGGCAAAGCTTCAGCTCCTCGTTGGACAGGCCGTGATCCTCGGGGCCGAGCACCACGGCCAGCGGATTCCGGTCGGCCAGCGGGCGCACCGCGGCGGCGGCCGCCGCCGGGGTCTGCGGCGTGCCGAAGGCGCTGGTGTCGCTGCGGCCGCAGGTGCCGATGAGACCGTGGAACCGCGGGAGCAGGGGGGCCAGCGCGTCCACGACGCGGGCGCGCCGCAGCACGCCGTCGCCGTGGCAGGCCATCCGGTAGGACTGGTCGTCGACGGGGCATTCGGGCGCCACCAGATACAAATCGTCCAGACCGAAATTGGCCATGACCCGGGCGATGGCGCCGATGTTGGCGCTCCCCTGGGGCCGGATGCAGATGACGGACAGGCGGGGTGCCGGCATGGTGCCCCCGGACGGATTTCAGTATTTCAGGGCGTGCGACTCGATCAGCCCGTGGAACACGAACTGGGCCTGCCCGTCCTGGATGACGTTGCCGGAGCGGTCCCAGCTCACGCGGGTTTCGCCGCCCTCCATGTGCACCAGGACCGGACTGTCGGTCCATCCGTTGGCGATGGCCGCCACGGCCGCGGCGGCGCTGCCGGTGCCGGACGACAGGGTGTGGCCGACGCCGCGCTCCCAGATGGCGATCTCGATGGTGGCGGCGTCGACGACCCGGACGAACTCCACGTTGGCCCGCGCCGGGAAGACGGGATGCCGCTCCAACAGCGGGCCGGTCGCATAGAGGGCGTTGAAATCGATTCGGTCCACCCGGACCACGCAATGGGGGTTGCCCACGGCCAGCGGAGTGGCCTCGAAGGTCGCATCGCCGGCTTCCAACCGGAGTCGCAGCGGCGGCGGGCCGGCCGGGCCGGACAGCGCCAGCGGGATCGCCGCCGGGTCGAAGGTGGCGGGGCCGAGATCCGTGCGGAACGTGTACACGTTGCTTGCCCGACCGAGCACGGTCACCTGCTTGAGGCCGCCGGGCGTCCGGATCGACAGGCGCTCGCCGCGCGCGATCCCCGCGTGGCAGAGCGCCGCCGCCAGGCAGCGGATCCCGTTGCCGGACGATTCGGCTTCCGAGCCGTCGGCGTTGAAGATGCGGGCGGCGAATTGGTCGGCCGCGGCGTCCGCCGTCCACACGATCACGCCGTCGGCGCCCACGCCGAATTTTCGCGAGCAGATTTTTTCCGCCAGCTCGGGCAGGGGCAGGCGGAGCCCGTCCAGGTGCTCCTCGCGGAGCAGGAGGAAGTCGTTGCCCAGGCCCTGGCTCTTGAAGAAGGGGATCTCGAGGATGCTCATGACGGCACGATCTCGCGCTGGTATTTCCGAATGACGGCCATGACTTCGTCTTGAATGGCCTGCAGCCGGCCGGGGGTGTCCGCCTCGAAACGCAGCACCAGGATGGGCTGGGTGTTGGAGGCCCGCACCAGTCCCCACCCGCCGGGGAAGCGGACCCGCACGCCGTCGAGGTCGATCACCTCATGGTCGCGCCGGTAGTGGTCCAGCACCGCCTGGACCAGCGGCGCCTTGTACGCCTCCGGGCACGGATGCCGGAGCTCCGGAGTGTTCACGGTCCCGGGCAGGTCCGCCAGCAGCCGGCTGAGCGGCTGTCCCGCGGCGTCCAGAATCTCCAGCAGGCGGCAGGCGGCGTAGATGGCGTCATCGAACCCGTAGTAACGGTCGGCGAAGAACATGTGGCCGCTCATCTCGCCGGCCAGTGCGGCACCCGTCTCCTTCATCTTGGCCTTGATGAGGGAGTGGCCGGTCTTCCACATCAGCGGCCGGCCGCCGGCGCGGGCGATCTCGTCGTACAGCACCTGCGACGACTTGACTTCGGAGATCACCGTGGCGCCGGGTTGCGCGGCCAGGACCTGCCGGGCGTAGATCAGGAGCAACTGGTCGCCGTGGAGGATCGTGCCCGTTTCGTCCACGACGCCGATGCGGTCGCCGTCGCCGTCGAAGGCAATGCCGAGATCCGCCGACTGCTCGCGGACCACCCGGATCAGGTCGGCCAGGTTGGCGGCCACGGTGGGATCGGCCTCGTGGTTGGGGAACCGCCCGTCCACCGTGCAGTAGAGCTCGGCCACGCGGCACTTGAGGCTCCGCAGCAGGTCCGGCGCCACCAGGGCGGCGGTGCCGTTGCCGGCGTCCACTACCACCTTGGGCCGGCTGGCCAGTTCGCCGAACTGCTGCCGCAGCGCGGCGGCGTAGTCGGGGAGCACCGGGCGGCGCGCCACCGGCGCGTCGCCCGACTCGTAATCCTCCGCTTCGATGAGCCGGCGGATCTCCTGGATGGCGTCGTCGTACAGGGAGTCCGGCCCGCAGTTGATCTTGAAGCCGTTGTACTCGGGCGGATTGTGGCTGGCGGTCACGGCGATGCCGCCGCCGGCGCCGAGATGATGGATGGCGAAGTACATGACCGGCGTGGGGCAGATGCCCAGGTCCAGCACCCGGACGCCGGCGGCCCGCAGGCCGTCGATGAGTCGGGCGGCATACTCGGGGCCGCTCAGGCGCCCGTCGCGGCCCACCACGACATCCGACCGGCCGCGGCGCCGCAGGTAGGTGCCGGCGGCGCGACCGATGGCGGTCGCCAGCTCCGGTGTCAGTTCCTCGCCGACGATGCCGCGGATGTCGTAACGCTTGAACACATGGGGGACGGGAATCTGCATGGGTCGCTCCGGGGGCGGGTTCAGCGGCCGAGTTTTTTCAGCATCATGGTGTCGACGAGCTCGGGCACCAGATCTTTCATGGACCCGCCCCGGGTGTACACCTCCTTGACCAGCCGCGAGCTCAGGAAGGAGTACTTGAACGCCGGCACCAGGAACAGGGTTTCGATCTCCGGCGCCAGCTTGCGGTTCATCAGGGCCATCTGGAGCTCGTACTCGTAGTCCGAAACCGCCCGGATGCCGCGGATGATGACCGTGGCGCCGTGCCGGCGCGCCGCGTCCACCAGGAGGCCGCTGAAATGGATGGGCTCCACGCGACCCTTCAGTCCGCGGACGGCATCCCGGAGCATCGCCAGCCGCTCCTCCGGCGTGAAGCAGGCGGTCTTGTCGGCGTTGATCAGGATGGCGGGGATGACGGTGTCGAACACCTCGAGACTGCGCTGGATGATGTCCACGTGGCCGTTGGTGACCGGGTCGAACGACCCGGGATAAATGGCGATGACGGACTGTGGTTTCATGTGGTCTCCTCAGGGCGGGACCGGCGCTGGCGGACCCGCCCGGTGTCCGGGCCCCTTCCGGCGGCGTTTGCCGCGGGTCCGGCCGGTCCGGATCGATGGATGATCAATATAGGAGAAACGCTGGCGGCTGTAAAGGGGTTTCAAATCCGGTCGGGCGTCGCGGCGCCGCCGGACGCGCCGGTGGGGCAGGCGGCGAAGAAGGCGGTGATCCGGTCGCGGGCCTCCGCCAGGCTGTCGGCGGATTGCACCCGCGTGCGGAGGCTGTGGCCGAATGCCAGCGGTTGGGCCAGCCAGTGGGTGAAGATCTTCAGCCGCGAGAGGCGCCGCTCCGCCGGCAGGTAACGCTCCAGCAGCGCGATGAACTCGGCCAGAATTGCGGCCGGATCCGCCGGCGGGGCGGCCGGGTCGACGATTTCCCGGAACAGTCCCGGCCGCATGGCGGCGCCGCGGCCGATCATGATGCCATCGCAGCCGGTCTCCGCACGGAGGCGGTGCGCGTCTCCGGCAGTCAGGACATCGCCGTTGCCCACTACCGGCACTCCGGCCCACTGGCTCACCCGGGCGATGTAGTCCCACCGGGCGCGCCCCTTGAATTTCTCGTGCTGCCAGCGCGGGTGGACGGTCACGGTCTGGACGCCCTCCGCCCCCAGCATCCGGCAGAAATCCGGCAGGCCGGCGGCGTGTTCCGCCCAGCCCAGGCGGATCTTGGCGCTCAGGTGTCCGCCGAACGACCGCCGCACGGCCGTCACGACGGCGCGGGCCCGGTCCGGGTCGCGCATCAGGGCGACGCCCTGGCCCTTGGCGATGAGCCGCGGTGCGGCGCAGCCCATGTTCAGGTCCACCCGGGCCACTCCCCGCGACTCGAGCAGGGCGGCGGCGCGGCCCATCAGCTCGGGGTCGCCGCCGACGATCTGGTGGACGAGCCCCGCCTCGGCCGGATCCTGGATGAGAAACACCGACCGGTGCGCCGGCTCGCGGACCAGCCGGCCGGCGGAGAGCATCTCCGTGAAAAAGACGTCGCAGCCGCCGAAGCGTCGGAGCATCATCCGGAAGGCGGCGTGGCTCAGTTCCGCCATGGGCGCCAGCACGAGCGGGCAGTCATCGGGGTGTCCGAACGGCGTCGTGGCCGGCATTTTTGGGTGCGGGCTGGAATCGGCTGAGATGAGGGGCCTCCGAAGCGCCCCGCGCGGGAGCGGTGGCGTTGCAGGCCTCTTATACCACGCTGCCGCCAAGCTGTAAACGGCTGTCCCGTCGGCTGGGACACATTTTCTTGACACCTCTGGGGGGCTGGATTAAGATGAAACCAATCTGTAAATCGGGGCAACACCATGAAAGTAGATGACCTTTTGAAGATCGCCGTGGCGAAGGGGGCGTCGGACCTTCATCTCAAGGCGGGCTCGTTCCCGCACGTTCGTGTCAATGGCGAACTGGTGCCGCTGATCGACTTCAAGAAGCTGACAAAGGAAGACACGCTCCTCATGGCCTTCGGCATCATGAACAACCGCCAGAAGCTGTATTTCAAGGAAAACTCCGAGCTCGACCTGGCATACGGCGTCAAGGCCCTGGGCCGATTCCGCGTGAACGTCTTCCAGCAGCGGGGAACGGTCTCACTGGTCTTCCGCGTCATCCCAGCCAACATCAAGACATTCGACGAATTGAACCTGCCCGAGGTGCTCAAGAAGATCTCCCTGATCCCCCGCGGCCTGATTCTGGTCACCGGAACCACCGGTAGCGGCAAGTCCACGTCGCTGGCCACGATGATCGACTACGTCAACGAGAACGAGACCAACCACATCGTCACCATCGAGGACCCCATCGAGTTCCTCCACCGCGACAAGAAGTGCATCATCTCCCAGCGCGAGGTCAACGTCGACACCAAGAGCTTCGCCGACGCGCTGCGCAGCTCCCTGCGCCAGGACCCGGACGTGATCCTGGTCGGCGAAATGCGCGACCGCGAGACCATCGAGACGGCGCTGCTCGCCGCCGAAACCGGCCACGTGGTCTTCTCAACCCTGCACACCCTGGACGCCACCGAAACCATCAACCGCATCATCGCCGTGTTCCCGCCCCACCACCAGAACAACATCCGCATCCAGCTGGCGTCGCTGCTCCGGGCGGTCGTCTCCATGCGCCTGCTGCGGCGCTCCGACGGCAAGGGCCGCGTGCCGGCCATCGAAGTGCTCGTCGTGACCGAGTTCGTGCGCAACTGCATCAACGACCCGACCAAGACCAAGTTCATCAAGACCGCCATCGCCAGCGGCACCAGCCAGTACGGCATGCAGACGTTCGACCAGTCCATTTTCGGCTTCTACAAGAGAGGATTCATTTCCTACGAGGACGCCCTGGGGTACGCCTCCAACCCGGACGAGTTCAAGCTCCGGGTCCAGGGCATCTACTCCACCGCCGACAGCGCCCAGGAGGAGATGGAGAAGGAAATGGAGCGCATGCAGAACCTCTGATGCCTCCGGACGACACCCGCCTCCTCCAGTACGCGGTGCGTCTGTTGGCCCGCCGAGGGTATCCGGAAAAGGCCCTGCGCGAGCGCCTCCTGCGGCGATCGGCCGACGCCGCGGCCGTCGAAAAAGTCATAGACAAACTCAAGGCCTTAAACTATCTTAATGACTTTCACTGGGCCGGCCTGTGCGCCCGCGCCTGGGCCGTCGAGCGGCACTGGGGCCCCCACCGCATCCGGCACGAGCTGGTGGGACGCGGGGTGGACGCGGCGACGGCCGAGCGTGTCCTGGCCGCGACGATGGCGGAACACCCCGAACCGGAGGTGCTGGAGCAGGCCGTGGCCAAGTGGCAGCGGCTTGCCGGGCCGCCCCGCAGCGTCCAGGAGCTGAAACGACTGGAGACCTATCTGGCCCGTCGTGGATTCGGCTTTGACCGGATCCGGGAGCGGCTGGCCGAAATCGAACTGCCCGCAGAGGACGACGCCGATGACCGGTAACGAGATCCGCCAGAGCTTCCTGAAATACTTCGAATCCCGCGGCCACCGCCTGGTGCGCAGCTCCGCGCTGGTGCCGGAGGGGGACCCGACGCTGCTCTTCACCAACGCCGGGATGAACCAGTTCAAGAACACCTTCCTGGGCAAGGAGCGCCGCGACTACACCCGGGCCGCCTCCTGCCAGAAGTGCATGCGCGCCGGCGGCAAGCACAACGACCTGGAGAACGTGGGCCGGACCGCCCGGCACCACACCTTCTTCGAGATGTTGGGCAACTTCTCGTTCGGCGACTACTTCAAGGCGGAGGCCATCGAGTTCGCCTGGGAGCTGGTCACGAAGATCTACGGACTCGATCCCGCCCGGCTCTATCCCACCATCTTCGAGGCGGACGACGAGGCCGACGGCCTGTGGCGCCGCATCACCGGGCTGCCGGCGGAGCGGATCCTCCGCTTCGGTGAGAAGGACAATTTCTGGGCGATGGGCGACACCGGGCCGTGCGGGCCCTGCTCGGAAATCCTCTACGACCTGGGCGCCAGCCCGGCCGGCCACACCGACTGCGGGCCCACCTGCGACTGCGGCCGCTACCTGGAGATCTGGAACCTGGTCTTCATGCAGTACGAGCGCGACGCGGCCGGGACGCTCCATCCGCTGCCGGCGCCGTCCATCGACACCGGCATGGGCCTGGAGCGGCTCACGTCGGTGCTCCAGGGGAAGCTGTCCAACTACGACACCGACCTGTTCATGCCGCTGATCCGCGAGACCGAGGGGATCGCCGGAGTGCGGTACGGCGGGGACCCCCGCGGCGACCTGTCGCTCCGGATCATCGCCGATCACAGCCGGGCCGGCGCCTTCCTCGTGGCCGACGGCGTCCTGCCTTCGAACGAGGGCCGGGGCTACGTGCTGCGCAAGATCCTGCGCCGGGCCCTCCGCCACGGGCGGATGCTGGGCCTGCACGAACCGTTCCTGCACCGGCTCGCCGGCACGGTGATTGACCGGATGGGCGACGTCTACGACGAGCTGGTCAGCCGGCGCGACTACATCGCCCGGGTGGTGCAGGCCGAGGAGGAGAAGTTCTCCTCCACCCTGGACTTCGGGCTCAAGAAGCTGGACGAGGCGGTGGCCGGACGCGCCGGCGCCGACGTGCTCATCGGCGGGGCGGACATCTTCCGCCTCTACGACACCTACGGCTTCCCCACCGATCTGCTGGCCGAGATCGCCGAGGAGCGGGGCTGGCGCCTCGACATGGACGGCTTCGCGGCGGAGCTCACCCGCCAGAAGGAGCGCGCCCGCGCCTCCTGGAAGGGCGAGGCGCAGAAATCGGTCCCGCCCGCCATCCGCGACCTGGCGGAGGCCAGCCCCGCCGCGTTCCTCGGCTATGAGACGACGCAGGTCGACGACGCCCGCGTGGTGGCGCTCCTGCGTGACGGCGAGCGGATCGAGGAACTGGGCGAGGGGGCGGAGGGGGACGTGCAGCTCGATCGCACCCCATTCTACGCCGAGTCCGGCGGCCAGGTGGCCGACCAGGGCTTCATTCGGACCGCGACCGGGACCGCCCGCGTGCTGGACGTCCAGACGCCGGTGGGCGGCGTCATCCTGCACCGGGTGCGGATGCTGCAGGGCACGCTGCGCGCCGGCGAGACGGTCGCCGCCGTGGTGGACGCCGACCGCCGGTTCGCCACCGCCTGCAATCACACCGCCACCCACCTGCTGCACGCGGCGCTCCGCGACGTGCTCGGCGAACACGTGAAGCAAGCCGGCTCGCTGGTGGCCCCCGACCGGCTGCGGTTCGACTTCAGCCACTACACGGCGGTGAGCCCGAGCGAGCTGGCCGCCATCGAGGCCGAGGCCAACGAGCAGATTTGGCGGGACCGGCCCGTGCGGACCAGCGTGATGGCCATCGACGAGGCGGTGGCCAGCGGCGCCATGGCCCTGTTCGGGGAGAAGTACCAGGAGACGGTCCGCGTCATCGCCGTGGAGGGATTCAGCCGCGAGCTCTGCGGCGGGACGCACCTGGAGCGCACGGGCCAGATGGGCGTGGTCAAGATCCTCGCCGAGAGCAGCATCGCCTCGGGCGTGCGGCGCATCGAGGCCGTCGCCGGCCCGAACGCCTACCGGCGGTTCGCCGAGAGCGAACAGCTCCTGGGCCGGCTCCACCGCGCGTTGAAGGTGGAGCCGGAGCAGCTGCCCGCCCACGTCGAGGAGCTGCAGGAGACCATCCACCGCCACCAGAAGGAGCTGGAGCGCCTGCGGATGCGCCTGGCGTCCGGGATCGTCGGCACCATCGCCGCCCAGGCCGAAACCGTGGCCGGCGTTGCCGTGGCGGCGGGCGTGGTCACCGACGTGGACCGCAACGCGCTGCGCGCCCTCACCGACCAGCTGCTCCGCCGGTTCGAGCGGGCGGTGGTGGCCCTCGGCGCCGAGATCGACGGCAAGGCGGCGCTGGTGGTCATGGTGTCGCCCGAGGAGGCGAAGCGCCTCCCGGCTCGGCAACTGGCCCAGGAGCTGGCCGCCATCGTGGAGGGGAGCGGCGGCGGGCGGCCCAACATGGCCGAGGCCGGCGGCAAGAATCCGGCGCGCCTTGCGGAAGCCGCCGCGGCGCTGCCGCGCCTCGTGGACGCGCTGTCCGCCCGGTAGCCACCACCACCCATCTGTCTTCGTGCTCGTAATCGTAATTCGTAATCGTAATCGTAATCGTAATCGTGCTCGTAATCGTGCTCGTCATCGTGTTCGTGATCGAGGCTCGAGACTAGAGGCTCGTTCCCGTAACGCGGACATTGGACTTCGGACATCGGATTTCGTGCTCGTAATTCATAATCGTGATCGTAATCGTGATCGTAATCGTAATCCCAACCCGGCGGAGCGGAACCCGTTGATTGAAAGTATCTGGAATTCACTCGTCCAACCAGTCATTCATTGATCGGCCCGGCGCCTTAGAAATGTGCACGATCCACCGGTTGGTAACGTGGAGGTACCGCGAGCGGCAGCGAGCGGCGCGAAAGCCCAATCGGCACGCCCTGCTCCAGGCGCCCAACCACTCTGTTCCTGCCGCTTGAATGCTTCCGGGATCAACGGGCCAACCATCGCCGCGGGTTCGGCAACGGCGCCTCAGGTCGCGTGACACGCACGGCCGCTACCGTGATGGAATGGTGTCGCGGCGTCGGGACATCGAGGCGGCTGGCCCCACGCGCCGCTCGCAGCCGCTCGCGGTACCTCCCGCCCGCCGGCTGTTTGATCTTGCTCATGGCTTCAGTAAAAAATCCTGCCAAAAAATTGACAGAAAATCGAGAGTTACTGAGTAATCGTGCTCGAGACTCGAGGATCGATCCCGACGCGCACCGAACGGAACCAAGGCGGCATCATGCCGCCGTACACCAGACCGTCATGCTGTTTCACGATGGATCGCGGCCAGGCAGCGGGCCGCCTCCGGCAGGACGCGGCCAACTCCCGATCCGATTGCGATTCTCGATTACGATCACGATTACGATTACGATTACGATTACGATTACGAATTACGAGTTGAGGGGGAGGCGGCCGGTGAGGCGGAGGTGGGCGTAGAGCAGGGTGCCGCCCGTGACGGCGACGGGGAGGCAAATGAAGTTCAGCAGCGGGATCCAGAGCATCGCCGCCGTGGCCGCGCCCAGGCCCATCGTCACGGCCTTGTGCCGCCAGACCACGCGATACTTGTCCGTCCAGCGGAGGCGGTCGCGGGTCAGCGGGCCGTCCAGCATCTCGCGGGCCAGGAAGAACGCCGACGCCACCGAACTCCCCGCCATGAACAGCGCCTGGCCCGCCGCCGGGATCAGGTTGAGCAGGAGCAGCAGGCCCATCACCGCCAGGTACAGGGCGAAGTTCAGCAGGGAATGCCAGATGGAGACGCTGACCTGCCGGAAGAACACCGGCCAGGCGAATCCTTCGGGACGCGGTCCCAGGGTCAGCTCCTCCACCCGCTCCGACAGGTAATCCAGAAACGGGGTCAGGACGAGTCCCGCCACACCGTAGATGCAAATGACGCCCAGCGCGATCAGGAAGAGCGCCACGAACGCCACTCCAGCCAGCCACATGCCGGTGAGGAGCATGTCGCCGAAACCGATTCCCGCCGGCCGTGCCCAGAACGTTCCCACCAGTTCCGGCGCCCAGATCAGCGCCGCCGCCACCACGAGCAGGACCAGGACCATGTTAAGGGCCGCCGGGACGATGATCTGCAGCAGCAGCCGGGGATGGGTGAGGAGGAGGCGCAGGCCGCGCCATGGCGCCCCGAAGCCAAAGAGGAAGCGGCGGAGCGCGCCGCGGTCCAGCGGGTCGGTGGACTCCGGACGCGGAACCGGGGCAGGGGCTGGAGACTGAGTCGGTGGCTGCATGGTCACGGCTTTTTCCCGGTCGATTGTAGACGCACCGGCGCCGGGGATCAAGACCCTCCCGCTTCGGGAAACTCTTGGCGCCGTTCGGCGCATCCCGTATAATCCGGCCATGGCCCGCACGCCGTCAACCCAGGACTGACCGGCATGACCGCCGATGCCCCGCAACCGAACGCTCCGGTGCCGGATTCCCGCCGTCCCGAGACGCTGGGTGACCGGCTGTTCCGGCGTGTGGGCGCGCCGCTGATTGCCGGTTACATCCGGGCGCTGGCGGCCACCCAGCGGCTGCGGATCAAGGGGCTGGAGCATTTCGACGCGGCCAAGGCGTCCGGACGCCCCATCGTGTTCGCATTCTGGCACGAGGACCTGTTCAATACCGAGATCGTCAACCTGCGGTTCGGGCCGAAAGGCCGCGTGGCCGTCATGATCAGCCGCTCCCGCGACGGCGAGATGCTGGCCCGGGTGATGGAGCGCCTGGGTCTGGTGGCGGTTCGGGGGTCGTCCAGCCGCGGGGCGGTGGGCGGGCTCGTCGAGCTGAAGCACTGGCTGGCCAGGCCGCCCGATCCGCATCCCCGCTGCGCCGCGCTGGCCCTGGACGGGCCCCGGGGACCCCGGCGGGTGGGGAAGCCGGGTGCGGCGCTGCTGGCGCGGCGCGCCGGGGCGATGGTGGTGACGCTGGGATTCGATCCGCGCCCGCGGATCACCTTCAACTCGTGGGACCGGACCCGCCTCCCGTGGCCGTTCGGGCGGTTCGTCGTCCGGGCGGCGATTCTGGACACAAGCGATTGGGGCGAGGATGACACGGCCAACCTGGCGCTGATGACGGCGCACCTGGAGCCGGCGGACTCGGCCGGCGGGCCAGGGGATGACCGCGCACACTGAGTCGGGAGAGTGGCAGCATGGAGGCCATCGGAGGAGCGGTGATCGGTGGCGGCGCGGTCGGTTGCGCCGTAGCGTGGGAACTGGCGAAATCAGGCCTCACGGATCTCTTCCTGTTCGAGCGGCTGGACAGCGTGGGGGAAGCCCAATCGGGCCGCAATTCCGGCGTCATCCACGCCGGGATCTATTACGCGGCCGGGTCGGTCAAAGCCACCCTGTGTCTCGAGGCCAACGGTCTCATGTACGAATTCTGCCGCCGCCATGGCGTGCCGCACGCCCCGGTGGGCAAACTCGTGGTGGCCGCCTCGACCGACGAACTGCCCGGATTGGAAGCGGTTTGCGCCCAGGCGGCGGCCAACGGAGTGCCGGGAGCGCGCCGGCTGGACCGGGCCGGTGTCCGGGCCCTGGAGCCCAATGTGGACGTTCCGGCGGCGCTCCACACGCCCACCACCGGCATCGTGGACGCCGCCGCGTACACCCGCACCCTGGCCCGGCTGGCCCGGGGAGCGGGCGCCCAGGTGGTGACGGGATTCGACGTCGTAGCCGTAGAGCCGCGCGGGGGCGTTTTCGAGATCACCGGGCGGCGGGGCGGGCGCGAGGAGACCGTGGCCGCCGAAGTCGTGGTCAACGCGGCGGGATTGTATGCCCACACCATCGCCCGGATGGTCAATCCCGATTGGGGCTTCCGGCCGGTGCCGCTGCGAGGAGAATACTACAAATTCAACCGCCGCCGGCGCACCGATATCTGGCTCAACGGACTGAACGTCTATCCGGTTCCCCAGCCCCTGCGGCTCGGTGACGAGCGGCTCAGCATGGTGGGCATTCACCTGACGCCCACATTCGGGCTGGGCCGCGACGGCCGCGTGGCGGTGGGCGACACGGTCACCGTCGGCCCGGAATTCGGTCCCGCCGCCGGGCCGGAGGATTACGGGGGAGAGCGGCAGCCGGCCGGACACTTTCTGGAACAGGCCGGCCGTTACTTCCCCAACCTTCGGTTGGAGGACCTGGAATTGGATTTCACCGGGATCATGGTCCACCTGCCGGGCGAACGGGATTTCATCATCCGGCGCGACCCGCGGCACGGAGATTGTATCCATCTTCTGGGGATCGACTCCCCCGGCCTGACGTGCTCGCTGGCCATCGCCCGCCGGGTGCGCGGCCTCCTGACGGGATCGAACGGCTGATGGTCGGCGGCGGCAGGTTGCCGGTCGACCGGCAGGGTGACCGATGTCAAGAGGGGGGACGACTCAGTGCTTCGGGCCGGCCTTGGCCACGCCGGCGGGGCACCGGGCCTTGTATTTCTTGAAATTCTCCGCGAACCGGAAGGCCAGGGCGCGGTAGCACTTCGCGTATGCGTCCTTGCCGCGCCAGGCCCGCTCGGGATGCAGCAGATCCTCGGGCACGTTGGGGCAGGCGAGGGGGACGGAGAATCCGAACACGGGGTCCTTGCGATACTTGACTTTGTCGAGCGCGCCGTCGAGGGCCGCCTGCAGCAGGGCGCGGGAGTGGTGGAGACCGATGCGCTTGCCCGACCCGAGCCGGCCCACCCAGCCGGTGTTCAGCAGCCAGCAGTTGATGCCGTGGCGGATGATCTTGCGCAGTAGCAGGTCGGCGTAAACGCCGGGCGGCAGGACCATGGACGGGGCGCCGAAGCAGGGGCTGAAGACGGCTTCCGGTTCCGCGCCTTTGCCGGCCTTGGTGGTGCCGATCCGGGCCGAATAGCCGGAGATGAACTGGTAAACCGCCTGCTCGGGGGTGAGCCGGGCGATGGGCGGCATGACGCCCGAGGCGTCGCCGACGAGCAGCACGATGTGCCGGGGGTGCCCTGCCGGCTGTTCGGGCACCGCCTGATCGAGGAACGCCAGGGGGCAGGCACAGCGCGCGTTGTCGGTGCGGGACACGTCGCCGAGGTCGGGGATCCGGCTCAGCGGATCGTATGCGACATTCTCCAGGATGCTGCCGAACCGGCGGGTGGCGGGGTGGAGCTGCGGCGCGGCGGCCGCGGTGAGACCGGCCACCCGGGCATAGCAGCCGTGCTCCAGATTGAAGACCCCCTCGTCGCTCCAGCCGTGCGCGTCGTCGCCGAGCAGGCGGCGACGCGGGTCGGCGGCCAGCGAGGTCTTGCCGGTGCCCGGCAGGCCGAAGAGCAGCGCCGGATCCCCCTCGGGACCGACGTTGGCCGCGCAGTTCAGGGTCAGGACGCCGTCCAGGGGCAGCATGTAGTTCAGGTAGGTGATGACCGCCCGCTTGATCTCGCCAGCATAGGCCGTGTTGCCGATGAGGGCCAGCCTCTGGCCGAGGCTAAGGGCGACAAAGGTCTGCGACGCTGCGCCGTCGATCTCCGGCGAGCCCTGGAACGAGGGGACGCACAGGACGGTGAAGTCGGGCGTAAAGTCGCGCTGCGCGTCGAGCGTATAGGCGGGGCGGAACAGATGGCGGGCGAACAGGCTGTGCCAGGCCAGCTCGGTGATCACGCGGACGGCCACGCGTCGACCGGGATCGACGCCCGCGTAGACGTCCTGGACGAACACGTCCCGGTCCATCAGGTAGGCGTGCAGCCGGTTCAGGAGGCCGCTGAATTTCGCCGGGCTGAACGGCCGATTGTGCTGGCCCCACCCGATGTGGTTTTCGGTGGACGCTTCGCGGGTGATGAACGCGTCATTGGGCGACCGGTCCGTGTGCCGGCCGGTGTCCACCAGGACAGGCCCGTCGGCGGCCAGCCGGCCCTCGCCGCGGAACACGATCTCTTCGCACAGCGCCGGGACCGGCAAATTCCAGTAGACCCGGTGGAGCTTGGGGAACCCCTGGTGCTTCAGGGTGAAGGAGCTGGCCCGCTCCTGGGCAATGCTCTGCGCCGGCGTTTTGATCTCAAGGAAGTGCTTCATGACCAGTCTTTGACGATTTTTCGGTCACCGATGTACAGTTCGCTCGGCGCGTTGGGATCCAGAGCCCATTTGATCCGTTCGACGCCCTCGGTGACGTCCTTGACGGAGCCGCAGTAGCTCAGGCGGAGGTGGCCTTCCATGCCGAACTCTCGCCCGGGCACGGTCACGACCAGGACCTTCTCCAGCAGGAAACTGGACAGCTCCACCGAGTTGCGATTGAAGGCGGAGAAATCCGGCAGGCAGTAGAACGTTCCCTCGGGCTTGATGAGGCGGACGCCATCGAACGCGTCGAACTCCCTGGCCATCACGTCACGGTTGTTCTGGAGCGTCAGGCGGAGGCTCTCGACGCAGCTCTGGGAGCCGGTCAGGGCGCCCACGGAGGCGTGCTGGGAGATGGTGGCGGGGCACGACGTGGTCTGACCCTGCACGTTGACCATCACCGAGACGATCGCGCGCGGCGCGATGGTCCAGCCGATGCGGAAGCCGGTCATGGCGTACAGCTTGGACACGCCGTTGATCACGATGACCTTGGAGCTTTCCAGGTCCTCCTTGGCCCACTGGTAGGCGTTCGCGGCCCGCTTCCCATCGAACACCAGCTGGTGGTAGATGTCGTCCATGATGACATAGATGTTCTTCTTCTCGCAGAACTGGACGATCTGGGCGATCAACTCCTCGGAGTAGACGGCGCCGGAAGGGTTGTTGGGGCTGTTGATGATGATGGCTTTCGTGTAGGCCGTCACCGCGCGGGTGATCTCGTCGAAGCGGGGCTCGAAGCCGCCGTCTTCCGGCTTGACGATTACAGGGACGCCGTACACCATCTTGACCATGTCCGGATAGCTGACCCAGTAGGGGGCCAGGATGATCACCTCATCCTGCGGGTTGAGCAAGGTGAACAGCAGCACAGAGAGCGACTGCTTGGCGCCGCCGGATACGATGACGTTCTCGGGCGCGACGGTCCGGTTGTAATGCTGTTCGGTGTAGCCGATGACCGCCCGCTTGAGTTCCGGAATCCCGCTGGTGGGCGTGTACCGCACTTCACCGGTGTTGAGCTGGGCGACGGAGGCGCGGATGGCCTCGACGGGCACCTTGCTCTTGGGCTCACCGGCGCCTAGATGGATCACCGGTTCCCCCTTCGCCTGGAGCACCCGGGCGGCCTGGTTCAGTTTCAGGGTCGGCGACTCGGCGATGGAACGGGCCAATTGACTGATGCTCATGATCGACAGGTCCTCCTCGAACTGCCGCGGAACCGGTCGGGTGGAATCAGCCGATCCGGCCCGCCATGATGGGGAAAGAGTCTTTCATGTTATACCCCGCCCGAAGGATGTGTCAACCGCACAATGGGCAATTGTTTAACAATATTGGAATGGCACCATCTCGATTCCCATATTTTTCTTGCAGGTATACCTAAGAATCTGTTAGATTTAATCTGACACATTTTATTGTGTGTCGTGTATTCTGACTGAGGGTGTGCACGCATGAAGATCAAAACGCTGGCTGTGTGTATCTTGTTGGTGGCAACCGGGGCCGCGTGGGCCGCTGACAGCCCGGGCGATTCCATGACTGTCGGCCGGTACACCGAGCTGCTGGTCCCCGCACTGGGGCTGGAGAGCCGGCTTCCCCCCACTTACAAGGACCTGGGCGCCGCCGAAGCCTGCCAGGTGAGGCGGAGCGTTCTGGTCGCCCACGGCCTTGAGGCTTTCACCCGCGCCGATTGCTCCCAGTGCGTCACTCGTTGCCTGCTGGCGGAGGTGACCTTCGAGCTGGTGCGGCGGCAGTACAACTTCACGGCCGTCACGTGCGAGGACAAGATCCGTCTCCTGGCCGAGGCGGGCCTGGTGACCGCCGGCGAGCCCGGAGAGTGCCTGCCGGCCAATGACGTGCTCCGGTTGATGCAGTTGCCCGCGTTCACCGCCGCGGTGGCCGCCTACGCCGCGGGCAAGCCCATGGGCACCCAGCCGAACGACCTGCTGACGGACCCCTTCGGCAATTACCGGCTGAAGAATGTCACCGAAGAGACCGCCAGCCCCGTTTATCCTTCCCGGAAAAAGTGAGTCGGTTTGGGAACCGACAGAGTCGATCACACGGAGGTTGCGCTCGTGAGACGGATATTCATTGGACTGATCATGGGCCTGGCACTGATGCCGGCGGGCGTGGTTACCGCCGCGACACCCGCCAAGGGCTTCAAGCTGAGCGTGGCGGTGATGCCCCAGTACGACGACAACGTGTACTACAGCCCGAACGGCACCGAGGTCAGCACGTGGGTGTTCACCATCGCGCCGGAACTGGAGTGGAGCAAGGAGGGGGCCCGGTCGTTCTTCAACATCGGCTACCGCGGCCAGGGCGACCTCTACCTGGACACCGAGTCCGAAATTCCCGGCCAGGAACTGGACAGCTCCGATATCTACAACAACTATCTCAAGTTCAACTTCGGCTACCGGCTCAGCGACCACGTGCTGTTCCGCCTGCGGGATAACCTGGACAACACGAACCGCCCCGATTTCCGCCTCGTGGACGAGATGGTGTACGGACGGTTCATCCAGAACGACCTGCTGGCGGACCTGGTTTTCAAGACCACCGATCATGTGGAGCTTTCCGTGGGCTACGGCAACACCGTCATCGATTACTACCGCGACGATGACAGCGTCGATCACGATTTCATCAACTCCCAGGGGCACCAGTTCAATGCGGGGTTGTACTACCACTTCAACACCCGCACCAAGGCCGGTTTCATCTACCGGTACTATGACCGCAACTTCCCCGACGCGGATTACATGGATTACACCGACAACACCTTCGGCGGCGTCATCGAACGGCAGTTTTCCGACGCCTGGAGCCTGAATGGCGAAATCGGCGCCCAGGACCGCGACGTCGATGGCGGCACCTGGAGCAGCGGCACCAACCTGTACTACAACTTCGGCGTCCAGATGCAGCGCGAGCGCTCCAGCCTGAACGTGACCGTGGGCCGGGAACGCAGCCAGGCGCCCAACTACAGTGCGGACTTCTATACGGATTACTACCTGCAGGGCCGGGGCAACTGGCTGATGACCGCCCGGGACAACCTGTTCCTGGAGTTCGGCCTGCGCTGGAACGATTTTGAGGTCCTGTCCGCCGATGACCTGGCCGATGACCGCGAGGACGATTACCAGTTCATCGGCGTCGGCTATGCCCGCGAGATGCAGGACCGCTGGTTCATCGAATCCCACTACCGGTTCATGAACCGCGGCTCCAACAATGCCGATTACGAGTTCGGCAAGAACGTATTCTCGGTGGGTGTCCGGTACGTGATCTTCTAGGCGCCGGGCGGACGGCCCGGAACCCCGCCGGGTGCCGCCGCGCCCGCTGTCACCAGCGGTGGATGTATGGTCACATTATTTCCACGTTCGTATCGAGCCGTTGCGGCCGCCGGTTGTGCGCTGGCGTGGATCGTCACGGCGGTCTGGGCAGGTGCGGCCGAAACGTATCATCTCGGGATCGGCGACGTGCTGAAAATCGAGGTGGTGGGTGAAGCCGATCTGACCGGGGTGTTCCCCGTCAGCCCGCGCGGCACGGTCACCCTGAAGCTGGCCGGCGAGATTGAAGTGGGGGGGCTGACCCTCACTGAAGCCCGGGACAAACTCCGGGCGGTGCTTGAGCGGGACTACCTGCTGAATCCCACGGTCAAGGTCGAGATCCAGGAGTACAAGAGCAAAAAGATCCTGGTGCTGGGCGAGGTGCGCAAGCCCGGCGAATATTTCCTCCGGCAGGATGCGACCAACATCCTGGAAGTCCTGTCGCTCGTCGGCGGGATGACCGAAAACGCCGCGTCGGACGCCATCCTGTTCCGGCGGGCCGCCGAGCCCGCGGCCGATGGCGAGGGGCGCACGAAATTCACGATCAGCCTCCAGGACGTGCTCAGCGGCCGGCAGGATCCGGACGCTCTGCCCATCCTGCCCGACGACATCATCAACGTGCCGTCCCGTAAATCCGACACACAGTCCTACCAGGTCTACATCGAGGGGAAGGTGAAATCACCGGGGGCGTATGACTTCCGGCCGGGCATGACCGTGTACGAGCTGTGCCTGATGGCCGGCGGCTTCCTGCCGTTCGCGGCGGAGAACCGCGCCGAGGTGATCCGGCTGGACGGTGAGACGGTCACGCGGCTCAAGATCAACATCAAAAAAATCAAGAAAGGCGAGATCCATGATGTCCCCCTCGTCCCGGGGGACAAGGTCATTGTCCCGGAAAGCTGGTTCTGAGCGGTTCGCGGCATGAAACGGCACTGGCGCTCCACCGCGGCACGGGGAACTGCGTTGGCCGTGCTGCTGACGGCGCCGCTGTACTTCGGCGGCGTGACCCCGGGCTACACCCTGCTGGCGGCGGGCCTGCTGGCGGCAGCCGCTGCCCTGGCGTTCGCGCCCGTTGGAAGGGCGGTGGAGGCGGCGTGCCCGCGACGCCTGGCGCTGGCCGTCTGCCTGGCCGTCGGGGCGCTCGCGGCCGCCGGATTGTTCAGCGAGTACCGGCGGATGTCGCTGGAGAGCTTCCTTTACTGGTCGGGCCTGGGGCTGGTCTTCTTCCTGAGCGCGGCCCTGTTCAACGACCTGAAGCGGTGGCGCGGGCTGGCCGTCGGCCTGGTGACGCTGGCTGCCGCCGTCGCCCTGTGGGGCCTGTTGAACTGGCTGCTCGACGTGCGCCAGGTGTGGGGCGAGGCGGTGGGGCTTGATCGAGGGGGTGCGCACGGCACCTTCATCAACCGCAACCATTTCGCCGGCTATCTCACGCTGCTCTTCCCGTTCGGGCTGGTCCTGTTCCTGCGCGCCCGGTCGCTGTCCGGGAAGATCGCGCTGGCGGTGGCCAACTGCCTGATCGCGGCGGGCGTGGCCTTCTCCCTGTCACGCGGCGCCTGGCTGGGATTGCTCGCCTCGGTGGGGGTGATGGGATTGCTGCGGCTGGATCAACGGTCCCGCCGCGGCCGGGTGTTCTGGCTGGGCGTACTGCTCTTTGTGATCATCGGCGGCGTGCTGATTCAGCTGGGCCTGGAACCGCTGGATTGGCGGCTGGGCCAGTCGTCCACCGAAGCCCAGCTGGCCAGCATCGGCGGCCGGATGGTGATTTGGCGGTCGGCGGCGGCCATGTTCCTGGCTCACCCCGTTCTGGGTTGCGGACCGGGCACTTTCGGGTGGATGTTCCCCATGTACCGCGCGCCCGGAGCCAACAGCCAGGCCTGGTTCGCGCACAGCGACTACCTGCAGGTTTTGGCGGAAGCCGGGTTGGTAGGCGCCGCGGCGGTCATCGGCCTCGTCGCGGTGCTGGCCGGACTGCTGCTGTCCGGCATGCGCGCGTCCCGCCGGCCGGTCAAGCAGAGCCTGTTTCTGGCCACCCAGGGGGCGTTCGTCGCTGTCCTGGTTGAGGTCTCGTTCGATTTCCACATGCACATCCTGGCCTGCGCCTATACGCTGGCGGCGCTGCTGGGCGCCGCCGTGGCCAACCGGTCGGGCGAGACGGTCCGGCTTCATGCGGTCTGCTTCGCGCCGGTCCTGCTCCTGCTGCCCGCGGCTGCCTGGCTCGGGCTGGCCAATCTGAAGCTGGAGGAGAGCCGCCTGCTGGCCGTGCTGGAGCGGGAGACGCCGTCGGTGGAGGCCCTCGCCGTCGCGCGGCGCGTGGATCCGGACAACGCCGAGGCGCATTTCGAATGGGGCGAGCGCTGGGCGCTGCGCGCGCGGTTCGGGTTGAACCGCAGCCGCGCCTTCGAGCCGGCGTGGCAGGGCTACCTGGAGGCCCTCCGCGCGTTTCCGCTCGACGGACGCGCCTGGCTCCGGGCCGGGATGCTGGCGGAGGCCGCGGCCGGACTGCACCGCGCGCCGCTCGGCGGCGCCGAGATGGCGCCGGTGCTGGAACGCCTGGCGGACATGGAACGGCGGTGGGATCCGCGCCGAGGCGGCGACCTGGATCCGTGGCGCTACTACCGGCGGGCCCTGGAGCTGGATCCGAACAACCCGTATTATCACGACATCGCCGCAATCCATTTCCTGCGCCGCGGCGACCGCGCTGCGGCCGAGCGGCACGTGGAGCGCGCCGTAGCCCTGTTGCCGGATCTCGGTTACCACCAGCCGCTCCGGCCGTTCTTCGGCGAGGCGGCCTTCCGGGAGCTGGCCCGGCGCGGCTTGCGGTCCGCCCTGCAATGGACGTCCGATCCTGCCGGGATCCATCTGACGCTGGGGCTCTGGGCGCTCGACTCAGGACGGCCGGGCGAGGCCGCCGGCCACCTCGAGATGCTGAAACGTCGCGGCCCGGCCGACGATCCGCGCCTGACCGCTTTGGCGGCCGGCGTGGCTGTCGGACAGCACCGCGATGCCGAGGCGGTGGCGCTCTGGCTGGCGTACGGCGATGCGCAGGCGTGGTCGGCGGGCGCCGCCAACCAGGCCTATGCGTTTTTCGACCGGCCGGAACGGGCGGCCGCCCGGGAGCGGTTCGTGGCCGCTCTGGCCGGCCGGTCCGGCGCGTATCCCCGCGTGGCGCTGCTCACCGCGCGGGCCGCGGAGGCGCGCGGCGATGTGACCGGCGCCATCCAGGCGCTGGAAGCGTACGGGCGCCGGTTCCCGGACGACGCCGATGCGTTGAACCGACTCTACCGGCTGTACACCCGCAACGGTGACCGCGTTCGGGCCGAGGAGGCGCTGCGCCGGGTCATCCGGCTCCGGCCGGAGGAACCGAATCTGTACCTGGAACTGGGCCGTGTGCTGGTGGCGCAGGATCTCGCGGAGCAGGCGGTCCCCGAGCTGGAGATGGCGGTGCGGCAATTTCCCGACAACGCCGCGTTGCTCGAATATCTGGCGCTCCTCTACGAGCGGAAGGGCCGCTTCACGCTGGCCGCGGGCGTGTACCAGCGACTGGCCGGCCTCCGGCCGTCCGACCGGGCGCTTCAGCTCAGGATCTGCCGCAGTTATCTGTTGGCCGGCGACCGGGACAGGGCCCGGCAGTGCTACACGGCATTGCTGGCGGCGGAACCGGGCAACGAAGCGGCCCGGCGGGAGCTGGATGCGTTGCGATAGGCCGCGCGCGGAGGGGGCGGCGGCTCAGCTTTCGTCGGTCCGGCGGTAGTAGTCGCTATAGTAGTAGTATTCGTCCACGTACGATTCCCGCCGGATGTTGACTCCGTTGAGCACCACGCCGAAGATCTTGCCGCTGTTGGCGCGGAGTCGTTCCACCGTGCTCTGGATCAGCTTGCGGGGCAGCTTGCCGTAGCGGACGACGTACACGATCCCGTCCACGTGGGGCGACAGGGTGTTCGAGTCGCTGACCATGGCCGACGGCGGCGAGTCGATGACGACGGTGTGGAAATGCTTGCGCAGCATGTCCAGCATGCTGAAGAGTCGCTCCGAGGCGAGGATCTCGTCGGGCTCGGGGGAGCGGGAACCGGCGGTCAACACGTATAGCCCGTCGGCGGGGCCTTTCACGATGCCGTAGCGATCGTGGAATTTCGCCACGCTGCCGATGGGCACCGCCAGGTCGTCCGCCAGCGATTTTTCCGCCTCCAGCCGCTGGAGGATCTCGGGATGGAAGAAGAGGTCCTCCCGTTCCTCGAAGCGGTACGTGCCGGCGGTGGCGGGGAGCAGGCGGTGGAAGGTGGCGGTGAACTGGTGCCGGAGCGCTTCGATCACCGGTTCCAGTTCCACGGCGCCGATGTCGTACAGATACTCGCCCAACCGCTGGCGGCGCCGCGCCGCCTCCTGGAGGGCGTCGGCCAGCCGCGCCTCGGGGAAGCCGAATTTGTTGACCAGGAGGCGACCGAGGCGGTCGTGTTCCTCGCGCTGCGATGAGCTCACCAGGGCGATCCGCCCCTTGACCAGGACGATCTCGTAACGGCCGTCGGGTGTCTCGATGGTGAGGCAGCCGCTGTGGCCGAGATGAATCAACAGGTAGATCAGATCGCTCAGCGGGATGCTGTCGAGTGAGCCGCTGAGCGGGATACAGGTGAACGGATCCACCATCAGGTCGGTGAATCCCTGGCGGTTTTCGACCCCGAGGGCCGCGTGCACCTTGGGCCGGCGCAGGTCCAGATCCACGAGGAGCACGTCCTTGCCTTCACGGGCGAAGGAGAGCGCCAGGTTGACGGCGGTGGTGGTCTTCCCCTCTCCGGAGCCGGTGCTGGTGATCATCATCAGCGTGTGCCTTCGGTTCAGCGTGGCGATGGTCAGGTTGGTCTTGAGGAACCGGAATGCTTCCTGGAACGTGCCGGGAATCGACGGCTCGGTGACGAGGGGGACAGCGGCGCCCGCCAGCTCCTTGTCGTTGAGCTGGCCGATCATGGCGATGGTGGGCAGCTTGAGCAGGTGCTTGATCTGGTCGGTATTCCGCAGCGTCTGGTCCAGGTATTCCAGGCCGAACGCCAGCCCGACGCCGGTCAGCAGCCCCAGCAGCAGGCCCAGCAGCAGGTTGACGCCCTTGCGGGGGGAGATCGGATCCACCGGCCGGACGGGTTGTTCGACGACCTGGATCGAGCTCTCGCGGGACGACTTGGTGATGTCCAGCTCCTTGATCTTGTTCAGCAGCGTCTCATAGAGCGTCTTGTTCGAGTCGAGCTCATCCTTGAACTTCTTGTACTGCAGGGCCACCGACGAATCCTGGATGGCGATGGACTCGTTCTCGCGGATGGCCCGGGCCAACTCGTTTTCCTTGGCGATCAGGGCGTCACGCTCGGCGCGCTTGCTCCGAAGGTAGGTGTCGAGCTCGCCGCGGAACTTGGCCACCAGCGTCTGCAGCATGCTCTCTTTCTTTGTCACCTCCGGGTGCTGCGGCCGGTAGCGTTTCTGCAGGTCCTGCAGTTGGAACTGGACGTTCAGAATCTCCAATTTGAGCTGGTTCAAAGCGGCGTTCTTGTCCAGCAGGGGCGCTTGCAGCAGGCGGGCGAGATCGCTCTCCTGGGAGACGCCCTGCAGGGTTTCCAGGTCCGCCTCCACCTCGGCCCGGCGGATCTTCGTGTCGGTGTAATTGAGCTTCAGGTCGGACAGCCCCTCCAGGGTGATTTCCTTCTTCTCCTGGAGGGATGAGATGCCGGCGCGCTGGATGAAGGCCAGGTAGTCCTCTTCCGACTCGCGCAGCGTTTTCTTCAGCGTGACCAGCTGGTCGGTATAGATGTTCATCATCCGGCGGATTTCGTCGAAACGGGTCTCGAGAATGAAATCCTCATAGGCCTTGGCGATGGTGTTCGCGGCCAGATAGGCAGTCGCCGGATTCGAATGCTTGACGGTGATGTCGGCCAGGTTGGTGTCCTTGACCGGTTCGATGGTGACGCCCGCGCACAGCGAGGCCACCATGGCGTCGAACTCCTGCTGGCTGTGCGAGCCGGCGGGCGCCGCCGTCTCGGGCTGCGTCAGGCCGAAGAACTGGGTGAGACCGGAGAAGAAACGGGCGGTGCCGGAGGAGCGTTCGCCCGGCGGTGCAGCCTGCTCCATGATCCGGGCCTTGCGCACCACCCGCTCGAGGATGGCGGGGCTGCGCAGGATCTCGAACTGGGTGTTCAGGTCGCGTTCCTTCGTCCACCAGTCGGAAACGTAGGCGTATTGGGTGAGCAGCACCTGGGGCACCGAGCGGACCTCGATCCGGACGGTGGCGCTGTAGATGGGCGTCCGCGACTCGTTGAAGATGAGGGCCAGAAACGTCCCGGCCAGGACGCAGGCCAGGATCAGCAGGCGGTTTTTCTTGACGAGGGTTAGGTATTCCTGAATGTCGAAGGATTCGGTTTTCAGTTCGTCCATCACGGCTCCAGATGCATGGATATATCACAGGAATCAAGTATTTGCAATGTGTTAGAATGAGCCGTCGCCGCTCCGTCGACGGAACGGCGGGAGGGGAGCATGGCGGAAGAAGGATTGAATTATCGCGGCATCGCCTACTCCCGGCAGGTGGGACGGGATCGGCCGTTCCGGCTGGAGGCGCGCTTCCAGCCGCAGGGCGACCAGGAGCAGGCGTTCCAGAAGCTGACGGCCGGCCTGCGGGCGGGCGCCCGGCACCAGGTGCTGCTGGGGGTCACCGGCAGCGGCAAGACGTACTCGATGGCCCGGGTGATCGAGGCCATGGGCCGGCCGGCGCTGGTGCTGGCCCACAACAAGACGCTGGCCGCCCAGCTCTACCAGGAGTTCCGGCATTTCTTCCCCGACAACGCGGTGGAGTATTTCGTCAGCTACTACGACTACTACCAGCCGGAAGCCTACATCCCGGCCACCGACACCTACATTGAGAAAGAGGTCCAGATCAACGAGGAGATCGACCGGCTGCGCCATTCGGCCACACGCAGCCTGTTCGAGCGCCGCGACTGCGTGATCGTGGCGAGTGTGAGCTGCATCTACGGTCTCGGCTCGCCCGAGGCCTACTACGGAATGGTCCTGTTCCTGGAGAAGGGGAAAACCATCCACCGCCGCGAGCTCCTGCTCAAGCTGGTGGAGCTTCAGTACACCCGCAACGACGTGGCGCCGGAGATGGGCAATTTCCGGGCACGGGGCGACGTGATCGACATCTACCCGCCCTACGGCGAGGGCCTGATCCGGGTGGAGCTGTTCGGCGACGAGATCGAGGCGCTGGCGATGGTGGATCCGCTGACCGGCCGGACGCTGTCGCAGCACGAGCGCCTGCCGGTCTATCCCAAGAGCCACTACGTCATCCCCCGCGCCCAGTGGGACCGGGCCGTGGCCAGCATCAAAAACGAGCTGCAGGGCTGCGAGACGCGCCTGCTCGGCGACGGGAAGCTGCTGGAGCACCAGCGCCTGCACGAGCGCACCATGTACGACCTGGAGATGATCAAGGAGCTGGGATACTGCCGCGGCATCGAGAACTACTCGCGCCACCTCACCGCACGTCAGCCCGGCCAGCCGCCGCCGACCCTGCTGGACTACCTGCCGTCCGACCACCTCATCTTCGTCGACGAGTCGCACGTGACCATCCCCCAGGTGCGGGGCATGTACCACGGGGACCGGACCCGCAAGCTGACCCTGGTGGAGCACGGGTTCCGCCTGCCGTCGGCGCTGGACAACCGCCCGCTGAACTTCGAGGAATTCGAGAACCGCGTTCACCAGGCGGTGTACGTGTCGGCCACGCCGGGGCCCTATGAGCTCCAGCAGGCCGCCGGGCGGGTGGTGGAGCAGATCGTGCGGCCCACCGGCCTGCTCGATCCGGTCATCCACGTCCGGCCGGTGAAGGGACAGATCGACGACCTGTATGCCGAGGTCCGCCGCCGGGCCGAGGCGGGCGAGCGGACCCTCGTGACCACGCTGACGAAGAAGATGGCCGAGGATCTCACCGATTACCTCCGCGAGCTGGGCGTCCGGGTGGCCTACCTCCACTCGGAGATCGAGACGCTGGACCGGATGAAAATCCTGCGGGACCTGCGCCTCGGGGTGCACGACGTGCTGGTGGGCATCAACCTGCTGCGGGAGGGCCTGGACCTGCCCGAGGTGTCGCTGGTGGCGGTGCTGGACGCCGACAAGGAGGGCTTCCTCCGGTCCGCCACCTCGCTGATCCAGACCATGGGCCGGGCGGCGCGCCACCTCAGCGGCACGGTCATCCTGTATGCGGACGCCGTCACCGACTCCATGGCCACGGCCATGCGGGAAACCCAGCGCCGTCGCGAGATCCAGGAGGCGTTCAACCGCGCCCACGGCATCACCCCCCAGAGCATCGTCAAGCCGCTGGACGAGGAGCTCGTGCGGGCGTGCGAGGCCGATTACGTGGATCTCGCCCGCGAGCTGCCCGCGACGAAGACCTTCCGCACGACCGATGATCTGGAACGGGAGATCGCGGCCACCCGCCAGCGGATGCTCGAAGCCGCCGGCACGCAGGAGTTCGAACGGGCGGCGGCGCTGCGCGACCGGATGCGGGAGCTGCAGGAGCTGCTGATGGCGATGCTGGGCGAGGGGGAATAGGGGGCGGCCCGTTCGGGCGCCGCCCCCCGTTGATCGATCAGTTGGCGGGTTTCTGGAACAGCGCGGGATTCCGAGCCGGATTCAACTCCAGCGCCTGGATGGCGCCGCTGGCGACCTTCTTGCCGTTGAAATACGTCTCGCTGTCCCGGGGGATGGTCAGGCCGGCCAGCTCGACGGGGTTGCTGAAGAGCTGGATGTACTGGCCGGGTTCGTTGTTGTATTTGCCGGCGTAGGCCAGCCCGGCGAGCATGCCCGTGTCCGGATCGGCGTACACGCGGAGGCCTTTCCCCTCACCGAGGGGGATGTAGATCGACTCGAAGCTCCGGCCCATCACCTCGGTGCGGCCGGCGTAGATGGCCTGGGCGCCCTCCACCCGGGAGTGCTTCAGAAAGACCAGCGGCGAGTGCGCGATCGATTCCATGACCTCCTGGATCTCGTCGGCCGACAGGTCCTTGATCCCCTGGGGCACCTGCATCCAGCCGGCCTTGCCGTCGAACGCGCGGACGATCGTGGCGATGGGGCTGGCCATCTTCACGTAGAGCTGGTCGGGGAGGAAGGTGTAGCTGTCGACGTCGAAGGTGAAGCTCATCTGGGGCGCCAGTTGGAGGGTGGACTTCTGCTGCAGGTGCATGCCCGCGAGCGTGTCCAGCGCGTCGCCGGCCTTCATGGCGTCGATCATCCGGCTCAGCAGCACCTTGCCCCTGGCCAGGGAGGCGGGGGTGGCGGCGGGCGCTGTGTCCGCCGCGGCGGCCGGCGCCGGGATGGTGATGTCCAGTTCCTTCACCTCACCGAACGCGGACAGCGGCTTGACGAACTGGTCGGGATTGCCCACCACCAGGATGGTCAGCTTGTCCGGATGCAGATAGGTGTTGGCCACGCGGCGCACGTCGGCGGCGGTCACCCCGGCGATGCGCTTCTGGAACGTCTGCATGAAGTCGGGCGGGAAGCCGAAATAGTCCAGCGACATCATCCGGGTGAGGATGTTAAACGTGGATTCATACTTGAATACGTAACTGTTGAGAAACGCTTCGCGGGCGAGCGTGAGCTCGGCGTCGGAGACCGGGGTGTTGCGGATCCGGTTGATCTCGCCGATGATGATGTTGATCATGTCGACCGTCGATTCGGATTTGGTCGAGGTGCCCACCACGAACTGCCCCAGGTAGCCGCGCTCGAAGGCGATCCCGCCTTGGATGCCGTACGTCAATCCGTGCTCCGTCCGGGCGATCTGCATGAGCCGGGAGAGGAAGCCGCTGGTGCCGAAGATGCTGTTCATCATCTCGACGGCGAAGTAGTCGGGGTTGTCCATCCGAAGGCCGATGTGCCCCAGGCGGATGTTGGACTGGTTGACATCCTTCTTGACCACCAGTCGCACCGACGGGGCCGGCGTGACGCGCACTTCCGGGAAAACGCCCACGACCGGCCCGGCGTTCGACCAGGTACCGAAGCGCTCGCTGAGCCACGCCTTCATCGGCTCGGTCTTATAGTCGCCCCAGACGCCGATGGCGACACCGCCGGGTTGCACGAACTGCCGGTGAAAGCTCACCACGGCGTCGCGGGTCATGGCGTCAATGTCGGCGTATTCGGTCTGCCGCGCGTACGGGCTGTCGGCGCCGTAGACCAGGCGGGAAAACTCGCGCGCGGCGATCTGAGCCGGATCGTCGTTGCGGCGGGAAATGGCGCTGCGCATCTGCACCTTGATCAGGTCCAGCTTGTCCTGTGCCAGCGCGGGCCGGCGCAGCATATCGTCCACGATTCCGAGCACAGTCTCGGTGTCCTTGGCCAAGCAGGAACCGGAGATGGAGGCCGAATCGGCGTCGGCGCCGGCGCGGATGACGGCGCCCATGTCGTTGAGCATCTGGTCGAGCTCGTCACCGGTCTTGCCGGGGATGCCGCCGGTGCGAATGAGTTCCATCGTCGCACCGCACAAGCCGGCCATGTTCCGGGGATCGAAGGCCGACCCGGTCCGAATCAGCACCTGGAACTGGACCATGGGCAGACCGTGGTCTTCCATCATGTAGAGCTTGAGACCCGACGGGAGGGCGCCCGTGGTGACGGGGGGCGCCTTGATCTCCCGCAGCGACGGATACTGGAACTTGCGTTCCTTGGCCGCGACACCGGCGGACAAACCGAGGACCAAAACGAGTATCAGCACGATCCATTGGGTGTTCTTGTTCATGTTTCTCTCCATCTGTGGCTTGAGCCGCTCAATTCTGCGCCTGGGCGTGGACGATGGTGCCCGCCGTCAGGTTGTTGGTCACGAAGCACTCCTGGGCGACCCGCTGGATGTCGGCCGGGGTGACTTTCTGGATCTTGTCGATAGCGGTGAACAGGTTGCGCCAGTCGCCGGTCATGACCTGATAGTAGGCCAACTGGAGCGCCACGCCGCCGTTCGACATGAGCTGCCGGTACAGGTTGACCGTCGCCTTGGTCTGGACGGCGGCGAGTTCCTCCGCCGACACCGGCTCGTTCTTGAGCCGCTCCAGCTCGGCGATGATGCCCTTCTCCATCTCCTCGTTCGTGTGGTTCTGGTTGGGGATGCCGAAAAAGAGGAACAGGTTGGGATACTTGGTGCCCGGGAAACCCGGGAATGCGCCGACGAAGAGGGCGGACTTCTCCTCCTTGACCATCTTCTTGTGCAGGCGCGAGGAGTTGCCGCCGGCCAGGATGTCCTGGATGGCGTCGTAGACCGCCGAATCGGGGTGCCGGATGTCGGGTTTGTGGTAGCACAGCACCACCACCGGCTGAGACGGATCCTGCATCGAGATCCGCTTCTCGGCCATCTGTTTCGGTTCCTCGGTGACCGCCCGGCCGCTCATCTCGCCCTCCGGGATGGGGCCGAAGTACTTTTCGGCCAGTGCCTTGATCTCGGTGGGATAGACGTCACCCACCACCGCGACGGTCATGTTCCGGCCCACGTAATATTGCTTGTGGAACGCCATGGCTTCGGTGGCGCTGGCGGCGGCCAGGTCCGACATGTGCCCCACGGTGGGTTCCTTGTACGGGTGGGCCTTGAAGGCCGTGGTCTGGATCTCCTCGATGAGCCGCCCGATAGGGTTGCTCTCGGTCCGCTGCCGGCGCTCCTCCATGATGACCAGTTTTTCCTTGTAAAACTCGCGCGGGACGGGGCGGAGCAGGCGCTCGGATTCCAACCAGGCCCATAGTTCCACCTTGTTGGACGGCAGGTTGATGAAGTACATGGTGGCGTCCATGCTCGTGCCGGCGTTGGTGCCGACACCGCCATCCTTCTCGAGGATGGTGACGAACTCGTTGTTCACGACGTACTGGTCGGCCTGCTTCTGCAACGCGTCCATCCGGGCGTTCAGCTCCTCCAGCCGCTGCGTGTCGGGGCCGGTCACCTTCCGCTTCTCGGCCAGGATCTGGCGGAAGACCGTTTCCATCTCATCCAGCACCTTCTTCTCCGCGGCGTAGTTCTTCGTGCCGATCTCCGGCGTGCCCTTGAAGGCGAGATGCTCGAAGAAATGCGCCAGCCCGGTGGCGCCGACATTTTCGTTGGAAGCGCCCACGTCCACGTAGGTGACGAAGGACGCCACCGGCGCTTCGTGACGCTCCATGATGAGGAATTGGATGCCGTTGGGCAGACGGAATGCGGTGACCTTGCGCTCCATGTCCTGCTGCACGGTCGCCGGCGCGGTGCCGACGAACAGCACCAGGATCAGGGCCAGGCCGAGTGCGCTGTTACGGAACCTCATTGCATACTCCTTGCTGGGATATTGTTGGGGGTATTGTTTGCGACCGCCTTAAATGACAGCGCATTATATACGCGATCGCCGTGAAAATGTTTCATTTTAGTGCTATGATGCGGCATCGCGGGCGCCCGTCCGACTCGCGACGAAACGGTTCGGCCGGACCAGATCGAAGGGGGCGATGGGCCATGACGGCGGCGGAAACCCTGATCGTACGGACTACCAACTGGCTGGGTGACACGGTGATGGCCCTGCCGGCGCTGCGCGAGCTGCGCCGCCTCCGGCCCGCCGCCCGGCTGGTGGTGGCGGCGCGGGCGGGCGTGGCCGGTTTCTACCGTTGGGCTCCCGAGGTGGACGAGGTCATCACCTTGCCGCCCGAAGCCGGCCGGACCGGGCGGCGGGACTTTCTGGGCGGGTGTCGGGAAATCCGCCGCCGGCGTCCGTCGCTTTACGTCTGTCTGCCCAATTCGTTCGAATCCGCCCTGATGGGGCGAATCGCCGGCGTGCCGGAGCGGGTGGGGTATCGCACCGACGGGCGGGGTTTCCTCCTGACGCACGGCGCCGCGGTTCCCAGCGAGCTGCACCGGCGGCACCAGGTGTACTACTATCTCCACCTGTTGCACGCCGTCGGCCTGTCGCCCGTCGATTATCTCCGCGACCCCGAGTTCAAACCCGACCTGCAGTTGCGGCGGACGCCGGCGATGGAGGCCGTCAGCCGGCGCTTCTTCGAGGCGGAGGGCATCGGCGCCGACGGCCCCGTGATGGGCGTCCACGCGGGCGCCTTCTACGGCTCGGCCAAGCGGTGGTTCCCCGAGCGCTTCGCCGCGTTCATCCGGGAGCTGCGGTCGGAGGTGCCGCTCGCCGTCGTGCTGTTCGGCTCACCCGCGGAGCAGCCGCTCGCGGACGCGATCGCCGCGGCCGTCGGCGGCGACCGCCTTCACAACCTGTGCGGCCGGACCACCCTGGACGAGTTGGTCCCGCTGATCGGCAGTTGTCACATGTTCGTGTCCAACGACTCGGGGCCGATGCATCTGGCCGCGGCGTTCCAGATCCCGCAGCTGGCGCTGTTCGGGTCCACCGACCCGGTGGCCACCGGGCCGTTTTCTCCGCGGGCGGTGGTGGTGAAGAAACCGGTGGAATGCAGTCCCTGCTTTCTTCGGGAATGCCCCCTGGACTTGCGCTGTTTTAAGGCGATCACCGTGGAGGAAGCGGTCCGGCGCGGCCGCGAGCTGATCTACAGGGAATACTCCTCCGACAAGTAGTTGTCGGCCAGCCGCACGAGCTGGTCGTCGCCCAGCCGGGCCAGCACCCGGCCGGTGATCGCATGGACGGTCCGCTCCTCGTCTTCCTTCTCGATCTCGGGCGTGTCGAAGGGTCGGGCGTGGTGAAATCGCGCGATGTGCACCAGCTCATGGGCGAGGATGTAGAGCAGCAGGTGTCGTAAGGAAACGTCTGGATGGCCGCTCAGGTGGAGGAGGATGTTGCCGTCGAAGAGCACGATGGTGTAGCCGGCATTGGGATCGGCGTCACCGCCGGCCGGCGGCCGCTCGGGATTCTTCTGGATTTCGCCGAACACGTTGGCCGGCCGCGGCGGGAACCCGTCGGGGAGGTCGCCGGCGGTCATGAGCGTGTAGCTGTAGTGGAACCACTCGCGGGGTGAGAACCGGTAGAACTCCTCGAGACAGCGCTCGGCGACCGCCAGGCAGTCGAACACTATGGCGCGCTGGTCGGGCGTAAAGCGCGCGGTGCCGCCGGGGTGGGCGCCCGGGTGGTCGTCTCGGACGCGGTTCATGCGGCCCGCCAGCCGGTCGAACGGGGTGGGGTGGGCGTCCGCCCGATCATGGGGTCACTCGACCGTGTCGGCCAGCTTGTACACCCGGTAGAACTGGTCGGCGATCGAAGCCAGCTGCCGCACGATGGTATCCATCTCGTCGGCGGTCCAGTCGGGGCCGGCGGCTTCCAACTGCTCGCCCTTTCGGCTGACCTCGACGGCGCCGAACACTTTCCGGTCCGAGGTCACCAGCGGCACGCACATGATTTTCTGGATGGGCAGGAAGTTCGGGTTGTTCCGCTTGATTTCCTCGAACACACCCAGGTGCGGAGTCGAGGAGAACCGGTTATCCAGCATGGCCTTGCCCGTCTGCAGCGCCTTGGTCACGAACGAGCGGGTATAGGCCATCGGGATGGAGCCGGTTTTTTCCAGGTAGCTGGGCCGGTAGAACTTGAGGTGCTGCCGATTGTCGATGAGCAAGATGGCCACCTCGTCCTCCTTGACGCCGTGCAGGGCCATCAGGTTGGCGTGAAGGATGGCGATCACCTCGCGCAGGACGTCGGCGTACCGGACGTCCTCTTTGGGTTGCTGGGTGACGGTGTCCAGGATGCGCTTGAGTTGTTCCATGGCCGCCTCTCAATCCATCAGGATGCGCTCACCGATCCGGCGGACCCGGATCTTCTGGTCCTGGTAGCGGATCATCAGTGTGCCGCTGCCGCTGTACGTGAATTCCTTCTCGCCGGTGGTGGGGATGACATACGTCACCACCACGTTGTAGGCGTGGCTGCCTTTCTCCACGTTGTCCAGCCGGGCAGTGGCGCTGCTGGTGAACCGCTGCTGGATGCCGGCGAAGCTGACGGAGACCTCGGCCACCTTGCCCGGCAGGTTCAGCGCGGAGCCGTCGAGGATGACGGTGACATAAGGTGACGGCGGCGGTGGCGGCGGTTGCACGAAATCCCCGGTGGCGCCGGACTGGTCTCGGGAGGTGTCGGCCGTGCGGCCGGTGTAGATGGAACCGCCGGTGGCCGTGCCGCCGGCAGTGGAGCCGGCGCCGGTCCGTCCGCCGCGCGTCCGCTGACCCTGAGCCAGCAGCGCGTCGGCGTCGCTCCGGTTGGGTCCGGCCGGGTGGCGGCTGACGTATTGCTCGGCTTCCCGGCGGGCGCTGTCGGCGTCGCCGGATTTCTGCAGCTCCTGCACCAGGCACCACTGGGGTTCCGGATTGCCGGGCAGCAGGCGGACCGCTTCCCGGTAGTTCTCGATGGCCTTGTCGGAAAAGCCGCCGGCGGTGTACAGCTTGCCCAGTTCCAGGCGGAGCGTGCCGTTGTCGGGCTGGATGCTGAGCGCCGACTGGAAGTGGCGGATCGCCTCGTCGGTCTGGCCCAGCGCGCGGCAGGCCTGGCCGGCCAGCGCGTGCGCCGCGGCATCGCCGGGGTTCTCCTGCAGGTACTGCTGGACCTTGGCCAGCGCGCGGGTGTAATCGCCGCTGTCCATGTAGGTCCGGGCCTGCTGCAGCAGGTTCTCATCCGCTCCGGCTTCGCTGCCGAAACCCTGAATCGCGGAGCCCGAGCCGCCGGTCTGCGAATCACCGGTGGACTGGGCGCCGCCCGCAGTGCTGCCGGATCCCTCCGTGCCGGTGGTCGTCGCGGCCTGGCGCTGCTGCCAATAACGCCAGCCGAACCACCCGCCGACGGCCAGGATGCCGATCAGGAACAGCCCGATGACCAGCACCAGCACCACGGGGAATCCTTTCTTGGCGACGGGAGCCGGCGCCGGCGCCGCCGGCGGGGCGGCATAGGTTGTCTGCGCCAATGGCGACGCCGCGGGAGGCGGCGCGTAGGCGGTTCCCGCCGCCACCGTCTGGCCGAGGGCGGGCGCGGCGGGGGGCGGCGTCATGACGGTTTGTCCCATCGCCGGTCCCGGTGGCACAGTGCCTGGAGGCACGGTGCCGGACGGCACGGTGCCCGGCGGGATGGTGCCGGCCGAGACGGGCACCGCCGCGACACCCGGCACCCAGGTGCCGGGCGAGGTTTCCGACCACTTGCAGGCGGGACAGGACTTGGCGTCGTCCGGCAACTGGGCGTTGCACCGCGGGCAGAACGTGCCCGTGAGGCGGTAGCCGCACTCGGCGCACTGGCTGGCGCCTTTCTTCAGTGTGGCGTAACAGTTGGGGCAGACGCCCGATGTTTCGAAAATCTTGGAGATATCATCCTTGGCGCCGCCGGCGGCCGCCGGGGCCGGGGTGGCGGCTGGGGCCGGCGTGGCGCGGGTCATCATCTCGGTGGCCTGGTCCGGCGCGGCCTTGACCCCGGCCGGGATCACCATCTCGGTCTTTTCGCCGTCTCCGGGCGACGCCGCCCGGGTGGCCGTGGTGGCCATAACGGTTTTCGCGTCCGGCGACACGGCGGGCCCGTCCGGAGGCACCGGTTGGCCGCACGAGGTGCAAAAGCGCGTGCCGGTTGTGAGTTCGGCCTTACACGAGGGACACTGGGTCATGGCGATCCCCTCTCGATGGAGTTGGGCATAATTTATCACAAAAGGGGGGGAGCCGCCACAGGCAAAGGGGGCGCCTATTCGTACCGGAGGGCCTCGATGGGATCGAGCCGGGCCGCGCGGGTGGCGGGCCAGACGCCGAATACCAGACCGATGAGCACCGACAGCGTGAACGCCGTGCTCACCGCCCAGAAGGGAATGCTGGTAGGCAGGTCGGGCACCAGCAACGAGACCAGCAGCCCGATGGCGGCGGCGAACACGATGCCGATGACGCCGCCGATGCCGGTGAGCGTCATGGCTTCGATGAGAAACTGCACGGTGATGTCGAGATTGCGCGCGCCGAGCGCCTTGCGGACGCCGATCTCGCGGGTGCGCTCCCGCACCGACACGAGCATGATGTTCATGACGCCGATGCCGCCCACCAGGAGGCCCACGCCGGAGATGGCGATGGTGATGATGCCGATCCCGGCCACCACCTGATCGAACTGCTGGATGATCGAGTCGGCCGTGGACAGTGAAAAATCGTTGTCGTCGTTGGCCTTGAGGCGCCGCTCCACCCGCAACACCTGCTCCACCTGGTCCATGGCCTGGGCAAGCTGGCCGGAACGCGCCTGGATGATGAGGAACAGCCAGTCGTCCTGGGGCGACAGCTTCCGGAAGGTGAGCAGGGGGATGCTCACCGTCTTGTCTTCCTGGTTTTCGCCCAGAAACGTGGACTTGCGCTTCTGCAGCACGCCCACCACCTGGAATCGCTTTCCCGCGATCAGAATGTCCTTGCCGATGGGCTGGATGTTGGGGAACAGCGCCTCGTAGACGGCGTAGCCGATCACGCAGTTGAACTGCCGGTGCAGGTTGTCGGCATCGTTCAGGAACCGCCCCATGGCCAGCTCGTGATGGGCGATCTCGTGGTTGTTGGGGGTGATGCCTTCGAGGCCGCCCTCGTAGAAGGACGTGCCCTGGTACTTGATGCTCCGGTCGGTGAGCCGGACCGGGAAGAGCTGGCAGCCCACGTCCTGGACCGCGTCGCAGCGGGTCTTGATCGCCCGGACATGCTCCATGGTCAGCGGCTTGCGTTCCATCTCCTTGCGCGGGCGGCGGCCGATCTGGACGCCCGTGTTCAGGTGGAAGGCGTAGATGTTGGTGGTGCCGAACTCCTCGATCATGCTCACGATCCGGCCGCGCAAACCGGTCAGGATCGAGGCCACCAGGATCACCGTGATGACGCCGATAAGGACGCCCAGCACCGTGAGGAACGAGCGGAATTTGTGCGACAGGATGGTGTCGAACGCCTGGAGGAAATTTTCAAACCAGATGCGGCGTTTTTCTGCGGCGGTCACGGTTGTCGGCTCCTTTAGGTCTCGAAGGACAGTGCCCGGATCGGGTCCAGCTTGGCGGCTTTGAACGCCGGGTACATGCCGGCCAGAATGCCCACGCCGCCCGAGACGGCCAGGGCGAGGATGATATAGCCGGGGGTGATGGTCAGGGTGAAGTCCGATAAGGCCTCGATGAGGTAGCAGGCGGAGTACGACAGCAGGATGCCCAGCAGACCGCCGGTGATGCCGAGGATGGCCGACTCCAGCAGGAACTGCAGCAACAGGTCGCGGCGTCGGGCGCCGATCGCCTTGCGGATGCCGATCTCGCGGGTGCGCTCGGTCACCGACATGAGCATGATGTTCATGATCACGATGCCGCCCACCAGCAGCGCGATGGCGGTGATGGGCGTGACCACCGTGGCGATGGCGCCGGTGAACTGGCCCACCGACTGGTTGATTTCGTCGGTGGACAGGATGTCGAAATCGTCGGGTTGAGAAGGCGACAGGTGGTGTTTGCCCCGCAGCAGGGTGCGGACTTCGCCTTGGGCGGCTTCAAATGCGGGGCCGGGCGCCGTCCGCACGCGGATGGTCCAGCCCCGGCGGACGTCGAACATCTTGGCGAAAGCGCTCGCCGGGATGTACAGCTGGTTGTCGAGGTTCTGCCCCAGAAAGGAGCCCCGGCGGGTCATGACGCCGAGGACGCGATAATTCCGTCCGGCGATCTTCACCTCCCGCCCGATTGGATCCTCATTGGGGAAAAGCTCGGTCTTGACGCCCCAGCCGATGACGCAGACGGGCAGGGAGCGGGAGAATTCGAACTCCTGGAAGAACCGACCGCTATGGAAGCTGATGTTGGACATGCGGGGCGCGTTGGCGGTGATGCCGTTGATGGTGGTGTCCAGCACCTCGAGGCCCTTGTAATGGACGTCCTGGCGGGTGGACCGTTCGATGGACACCTCCTGGGCGTGCTGCGAGCGGCTCCGGATGTACTCGTAATCGTCCCAGCGCAGGTCGCGGTGGGTGCGCAGGCGCTTCTCGAACTCCTCCTGATTCAGGTCGACGGCGGCGATCCGGGCGACGATGAAGGTGTTGCTCCCCAGTAAGTCCGTGACGTTATCGGTCACGTACGTTTCCAGTCCGCTGATGAAGGCGCCGACGATCATGACCGAGGCGACCCCGATGATGACCCCGAGCAGGGTGAGCAGCGAGCGCAGCTTGTGCGCCATCACCGATTCGAGGGCCATGCGCAGCGCTTCGAGCAGGACCGGCCAGCCGCTGAGGGTCTGGTCGGATTTGACATCCGTTTTTTCGGTCAGAGCCGGCACATCGGCAATCGCGGACATGGAGACCTCGTCAAAAGCGTTCGTATGCTTTACGAGTTGTTTGGCGAAAATGTTCCGCGATATCAGCAAATGTGACGGATGGAGCAATCTCAGTCGGAGCAGGATAGATAGCGACTTCCGATCCGGTCCAGCAACGCCGCGCCCGTCTCCCTGGACAGGCCGCCCATCTGGGCGAAGTCCGGGCGTCCGCCCCCCTTGGCGCCGAACGCCGCGCGCAGCTCGGCCACCAGCACCTGCATGTCGGTGGCCAGATCGGGGGTGCGCCCGATGAACACGGTCCCGGACGGCGCCGAGAGCACGGCCGCTAGGGTGCGGTGGTCGCCGGCGATGAGCTTCTGGCAGAGCGCCCGGGCGACGTCGGCCGGCTCATCGAGGGTGAGGATCACGCGGCTGATGCCATCGGCGCCCCGATGCTGCTCGCGGAGCGCCGGGGCGCGCTCGGCCTGCAGCTCGGCCTTGAGCTTGCCGTTCTCCCGCTCCACCGCCTTGACGGTCTGGAGCAGCTTGTCCAGCTTGGCCGGCAGCTCGGGGATGCCGGTGGTCGCCATGGCGGACAAGGTGCTGAGGATCGCCTGGTTGTCCTGGCAGGCCCGGAGCGCCCGGCCGCCGCACAGGAAATAGACCCGGGTCTTGTCGCCGAATCGCTCGGTGCGCACGATGGTGATGACGCCCACCTGGCCGGTGCGGGCCACGTGGGTGCCGCCGCAGGCGGAGCGGTCGAAGTCGGCCACGCCGATCACCCGGACCTCCCCCTCGCGGCGCGTGGGCTTGCGCAGGCCCAGGGCGCCGGTTGCGGCGGCGTCGTGGTAGGTAATGTCCACCGGCCGGTCTTCCCAGACGACGGCGTTGGCCAGGCGGAGAGCCTCGGCCACCTGGCGGTCGTCGAGCCGGTCGGTGGCCAGGTCGATGGTGCTGACATCCGCGCTCATGTGGAAGCCCACGGTGCCCAGACGGTGGAGCCGCACGAACGCCTCCGACAGGATGTGCTGTCCCGTGTGCTGCTGCATGTGGTCAAACCGGCGGTCCGCGTCCACCCGGCCCCGCACCCGCGTCGCATCCGGAGGATGAGCCAACAGGTGGTAGATGTCGCCAGCGTCATCCTCGCCCACCTCGAGCACCGGCTGGCCCGCCAGGGTGCCGGTGTCGGCCGTCTGGCCGCCCGTGCCCGGGTAGAACGCCGTCTGGTCGAGATAGACCCGGACGCCGCCAGCCGCCGGCTCGCACCGGAGCACGCCGGCTTCGAATTCACATTGGGTGGCATCCTGGTAATACAGCCGTTCGGTCATGGGGCACTCCGTCGGAGATGATTGATTTTTTCATCGGCCGCCAGGCGGTGCGCCAGACGGATGGGCTCCGGCAGCCGGAAGCGCCGGGCGGTGGCCAGCACGAACGCCGCCGCGTCGGCGACGGTGACCCGATGGCCGGGCGAGACGTAGAGCGGCCGGACATTGCGGCGGGTCCTGAGCACGGTGCCCACGACCCGACCCGCGTACAGCAGCTCCGTCCGGCCGCCGCGCTCGGCCGGCGGTTCCGCGTGCTCGCCCACCAGCCGGCTCTTGGCGCAGCCGATGGACGGGCGGTCCAGCAGCACGCCCAGGTGGGCGGCCAGGCCGAAGCCGCGCGGATGGGCGATGCCCTGGCCGTCGCAGAGGAACAGGTCCGGCAACTCCCCCAGGCGCTCCAGGCAGTCCAGCAGCGCGGGGATCTCGCGGAAGGAGAGCAGGCCGGGCACGTAGGGGAAGTCCACGGGCCGGGTCACCGCGGTGGCGGCCACGGGCGCCAGCGTCGCGGCGTCCACGATCACGACGGCGGCGTAGGCCAGGCCCGCCCGCGTGTCGAAGGCGAGGTCGGTTCCGGCAATGGTCCGCGGCGGCGCCGTCAGCGGCTCCAGGCGCACCCGGCCGGCCAGCTCCCGCTGGAGGGCTGCGGCCGCACGCGCATCGGCGACCGCCGGAAAGTGGGGCAGGGCGAGGCGGGGCATCTCAGCGCAGCAGCTCCTTCATCAGCTTCTTGTAGTTCTCGACGCCCGGCTGGTCGAAGGCGTTCACGTCGAGCAGCTCGCCCTCGAACGCGGTGGCCAGCTCGAAGAACAGGAACAGCTGGCCCAGCGTGTACGGCGACAGCCGCGGAATGGCGATGGCGCAGCTCGGCCGGCCGTCGGCGGCCAGCGCCTCCTCGTTGGCTACCCGTGCCGCCCGCAACAGCCGGCCGAAGCTCCGGCCGGCGACAAACGCCAACTCCCGGGTCCACGGGCCCTCCCGGGGCAGGGTGATCTCGTCGTCGCCGAAGTCCTCGACGGCGATGGTGGTGACCAGCTTGTTCTTCTTGCCGCCCTGGTGCTGCTGGGTCTGGGCGTGCATGTCGGACGTTCCCACCGCGGCGATGGGCGTGCGCCCCTCGTGAACCGTCTCGCCCCGCCGGTTCTTCTCCTTGCCGAGGCTCTCGGCCAGGAGTTGGACGTACCACAGGGCGAACGACCGGAGCCGGTCGCTGTACGGCATGAGCACCGCCTCGTGAATGCCGGCGCGCCGGTACAACTCGTGGCAGACAGCCGCGTAGAGACAGGGCGGGTTCCGGAGCAAGTCGCGGCTGTCGGCCGCTTCCACCATGGCGCGGGCACCTCCCAGCAGTTCGGGGATGGCGATCCCGGCGGCGGCAGCGACGAGCAGGCCCACATCGGTCAGCACCGAGAAGCGCCCGCCTACGCCGGGCGGCACCTGGAACAGCGGCAGCCGCTCCTGTCGGGCGATCTGCAGCAGGATGCCGCGCTCCGGATCGGTCACCGCGGTGAAATGCCGGCCGGGATCGAGACCGGCGGCGCGGCAGCGGTTGTAGAAGTGAAGGAATGCGGCCATGGTCTCGGTGGTGGTGCCCGACTTGGAGATCACCACGAACATGGTTTGCTCCAGGTCCAGGACCCGGTCCAGGTCGCGGATGGACTGGGGATCCACGTTGTTGCCGGAGAAGAACAGCCGTGGTGCGGTGTCCGGTCCCGCCAGGGAGTTCCAGAGCGGCGACAGCAGGGCGTCGGCCAGCACCTGGTTGCCCAGATACGAGCCGCCGATGCCCAGCGACACCACCGCCCGGCAGCGGGACCGGACGTCGGCGCCCCACTCGGCGATGGCCCGGATGCGGTCCGGGGCGTCCTCCTCCTGGAAAGCCAGGCGAGTGAAGTACACCTTCTCGTCGTGTCCGCGGACGTCGCCGCTGCGGCGCATGGCGGCCAGAGCGTCCATGGCGGCGCCGATTTCGGGCCGGCCGGCCAGCTCGTCCACCGCCAGGCCGAGCGGGCCGATTTTGTCACGGGTCACGTTGGTGTAGTTCAGGCAGAAACCATCGGGCAGTTCAAGGCGGTGTTCCATGGGACCTCCGTCGGGTGATCGGACATCGGAACCGGGACCTGGGTTCTAGGTCCTAGGTCCTAGATCCTAGGTCCTAGATCCTAGGTCCTAGATCCTAGGTCCTAGATCCTAGGTCCTAGATCCTAGATCCTAGATCCTTGTCCATCGAGGCTCGGATCTCGATGTTCGCTTTCGACCATCAATCATCAACTATCAACCATCAACTATCAACCGAATGTGCTTTTGTGAACCTACAAACCTTCGAACCTGTGAACATGCGAACCTGCGAACAGAAGGTCACACCTTTCGGCTAAAGGATGTCCGCGAAGCTGTGCTGGTTCCGCGTGAAGAACAGGTAGCCGGTGGCGCACACGACGAGCGCGAACAGCGTGAAGATGCCGAGTCCCGTCAGGTTCGGCATGCGGCCGTTGAGAAACATGTCCCGGTATCCTTCGATCAGGTGGGTCATGGGGTTGATGAAGGCGTACTGCCGGTATTCCTGGGGGATGAAGTCCACCGAGTAGAAGATGGGCGACAGGTACATCCACACGATCATGAACTGGCCGATCACCTGCGCCATGTCGCGGATGAAGACGTTCAGCGCGGCGCTCCACCAGCAGCATCCCAGGGTGAGAAGCAATTGCGCACCCACGTACAGGGGGAGAAAAGCCAGGTAGGGAGTCGGGTTCATGCCGGCCATGATCGCGGCGCCCAGCAGGATGCCGAAACCGATCATCAGGTTGACCGCGTGGGAGAAGACCAGGTACATGGGCAGGATCTTGGACGGGAACATCACCTTCTTGATCAGGTTGGCGTTGTCGATAAGCACGCCGGTGGAGCGGCCCACCGCCTCGCTGAACGCCATCCACGGCACCATGCCGCAGAAGATGTACAGCGCCGCGTTCACCAGGCCCTCGCCCTCGCCGAAGCGGACCCGGAAGATGACCGAGAAGACGAAGGTGTAGATGCCGAGCAGGATGAGCGGGTTGAGCACCGACCAGTAGAAACCGATGACGGAGCCGACGTAGCGCTCCTTGAGATCCTTGCGGACGTAGCTCAGCAACAGATCCCGCTGGTTGTAGTAGTAGCGGATGCGCTGGATCATCGTGGGGCGCTGGGTCATGGCTTGTGCCTCCAGTTCCGCGCGGGCCGCGGCGGCCGCGCGCCGTCTCCGGTCATGGCCGGGCGCCGGTGCCGAAGTGCGCCAGGATCTCCTCCCAGCGGCCGGCTTCCCGGAGCAGCCACTCCACGATCTCGCGGATTGCGCCGGTGCCGCCGGGCGAATCGGTGAGCCAGTCGGCGGCGCGCCGGACGTCCGCGGCGGCGTTGGGCACTGCGACGCCGGCGCCTGCCAGAGCCATGGGCGCCAGGTCGGGCAGGTCGTCACCGGCGTAGACGGTCTCGCCGGGCGTCACGCCCAGTTCCTGGCATAGCTTCAGGAAATCGGGCCCCTTGTCCGAGCTGTTTTGGATGACCCGTTCGACGCCGAGGGCGGCCGCCCGCAGCGCCACCACCGCGCTGGCCCGGCCCGACAGGATGGCGATCCGCAAGCCGGCCTCCGCCGCCAGCCGAATACCCAGTCCGTCGTAGGCGGAGAACCGCTTGAACTCGATGCCCCGGTCGTCCAGGTAGATGCTGCCGTCGGTCCAGACGCCGTCCATGTCCGTCACGACGAGGCGGATCCGGGACAGGTCGCAGGGTTTTTGGGAAACGCGGCGCACGGCAGACCTCCGGTGTCAGAAGAGTTCGGTCTCCCACAGGTCGTGCAGGTGAATGGCGCCGGTCAGCACGCCGTGGTCGTCCGTGATGAACAGGCTGGTGATCTTGTTCTCCTCCATCACCGCCAGAGCGCGGGTGGCCAGCGCGTCGGCGGCGATGGTCTTGGGCGCCCGGCTCATGCAGTCGCCGGCGGTCAGCCCAAGCAGGGCCGGTCCGTGCCGCTCCAGCAGCCGGCGCAAGTCGCCGTCGGAAATGGCGCCGATCAGGCGGCGCTCGGCGTCCACCACCGCCGTGATGCCCATCCGGCCGGCCGACATGAAATAGACGACATCCTTCATGCTCACGCCGGCTTCGACCTGCGGCACGGCATCGCCGGTGCGCATCAGGTCGCGGATGCAGCGCAGCCGCTTGCCGATCTTGCCGCCCGGATGCAGGAGGGCGAAATCCTCCATCCGGAATCCCTTGCGGATGCTCAGGGCCACGGCCAGGGCGTCGCCGAGAGCCAGCGATGCGGTGGTGCTGGCGGTGGGCGCCAGGCCCAGGTGACACGCTTCCTGGTGCAGTCCGATATCCAGGCAGCAGGGCGTGCTGCGACCGAGGGTGGAGTCGGGGTTGCCGGTCAGGACGATGAGCGGAATCCGCAGGCGCTGGATGAACTCCAGGAGCCGGACGAGCTCCGACGTCTCGCCGCTGTTGGACAGGGCGACCACCACGTCGCCGTGTGCCAGCATGCCCAGGTCGCCGTGGATCGCCTCGGCCGGGTGCAGGAACAGGGACGGCGAGCCGGTGCTGGCGAACGTCGCGGCCAGCTTGTGGGCGATGATGCCGGACTTGCCCATGCCGGTGGTAACGATCCGGCCACGGCACTCCTCCAGCACATCGAGCGCCTGCTCGAACCGCTGGTCCAGCTTGTCGAGCAAGGCGAGGATGGCCTCGGCCTCGATGCGGAGGACTTTTCGGGCGACGTCCAGGCTCATGACTCCCCTCCATGGGCGGCGCGGTGGATGTCCAGCAGCCGGCGGACGAACGCCTCGAACGACTGGATGGGGAAGGCGTTGGGTCCGTCGCACAAGGCGTGGGCCGGATCGTCGTGCACCTCGAAGAACAGGCCGTCCACGCCGCAGGCGACCGCTGCCCGGGCCAGCGGCTGGATGTACTCGGCCTCGCCGCCGGAGGCGCAGCCGGCGCCGCCCGGGAGCTGGACGGAATGGGTGGCGTCGAACACCACCGGGCAGCCCAGCCGGCGCATGATGGCCAGGGAGCGGAAGTCCACCACGAGATTGTTGTAGCCGAAGGTGAAGCCGCGCTCGGTGAGGAGGATCCGGGAATTGCCGGTGGAGCGGATCTTGTCCACCACGTTGGCCATGTCCCATGGCGCGAGGAACTGGCCCTTCTTGACGTTCACCACTCGGCCGGCGGCGCCAACCGCCAGCAGCAGGTCGGTCTGGCGCGACAGGAAGGCAGGCACCTGGAGGATGTCCGCCACCTCGGCGGCCGCGGCGACCTGGCCGCAATCGTGGACGTCGGTCAGGATGGGCAGATCGAACTCCCGCCGGATCCGGGCCAGGATGCGCAGCCCCTCGGCGGGGCCGGGTCCGCGGAACGAGCGGACGGAGCTGCGGTTGGCCTTGTCATAGGACGCCTTGAAAATGAAGGAGCGGCCGAGGTGCCGGAAGATGTCCCGCAGCATGCCGGCCAGGTGCACGGCATGGTCCTCGCTCTCGATGACGCAGGGGCCGGCGATGAAGAAAGGCTCGCCGCCGCCGAGGGTGATGTCGCCCAGCCGGATGGCGTTCATGCGTGGCCTCCGTCGTGCCTGTGGTCGCGGGCCGCCCGGATGAAATCGCAGAACAAGGGGTGCGGCGCCAGCGGCCGCGACTTGAATTCGGGATGGAACTGGCAACCCAGGAACCAGGGGTGGTCGGGCAGCTCGATGATCTCGACGAACTTCTCGTCGGGGCTCAGGCCCGACACCGCCAGGCCGTGCTTGACCAGGAGTCCCTCGTAGCTGCGGTTGAATTCGTAGCGGTGGCGATGGCGCTCGCTGATCTCGTCGGCGCGGTAGACCGTCCAGGCCAGGCTCTCCGGCTTGAGGCGGCAGCTGTACGCGCCCAGGCGCATGTTGCCGCCCATCTCCTCGATGCCGAGCAGGTCATGCAGCTTGACGAAGATCTTGTAGGGCGTGGCCGCGTCGAACTCGGTGCTGTTGGCGTCGGCCAGTCCGCAGACGTTGCGGGCGTACTCGATGGTGGCGCACTGCATGCCGAGGCAGATGCCGAAGAACGGCACCCGGCGGGTGCGGGCGTACCGGATGGCGTGAATCTTCCCCTCGATCCCCCGGATGCCGAAGCCGCCGGGGACGAGCACGGCGTCGTACGGGGCCAGGGTCGCCTCGGCATTTTCGGCGGTGATGTTCTCGGACTCGATCCAGTGCAGTTCCACCCGCACGCCGTTGGCCACCCCGCCGTGGATCAGCGCCTCGTTGAGGCTCTTGTAGGAATCGATCAGGCCCACGTACTTGCCCACCATGGCCACGGAGACGGTCTCCGTCAGGTTATCCATGCGCCGGAGCATGTCCGCCCAGCGCGACAGGTCGGCGGTCGGCACCGGCAGGCCGAGCTTCAGGGCGATCCGCTGGAGGATCCCCTCCGCGTGGTAGGCCAGCGGCACCTGGTAGATGTTGCCCACGTCGGCGGCGGTGATCACGTCGTCGGCGGCCACGTTGCAGAACAGGGCGATCTTGGCCTTGATGTCGTCGGGCAGCTGGCGGTCGGTGCGGCAGAGGATCAGGTCGGGCTGGATGCCGATCTCGCGCAGGTCCTTGACGCTGTGCTGGGTGGGCTTGGTCTTGAGCTCGCCGGCCGTGCCCATGAACGGAACCAGCGTGACGTGGACGAACAAGGTGTTCGACTGGCCCAAATCGTTGCGGAGCTGCCGGATCGACTCGAGGAAGGGGAGGCTCTCGATGTCGCCCACCGTGCCGCCGATCTCCACGATGACGAAATCGGTGTCGCGGCTCACCTTGAGAATGCCCTGCTTGATCTCGTCGGTGATATGCGGGATCACCTGGACGGTTTTGCCGAGGTAGTCCCCCCGCCGCTCCTTCTGGATCACCGACAGGTAGATCTTGCCGGTGGTCAGGTTGCTGTCGCGGGTGAGCCGGGCAGCGGTGAACCGCTCGTAGTGGCCGAGGTCGAGATCGGTCTCGGCCCCGTCGTCGGTCACGAACACCTCGCCGTGCTGGAACGGGCTCATGGTGCCCGGATCGACGTTCAGGTACGGATCCAGCTTGCTGTTGGTGACCCGGTAACCGCAGGCCTCGAGGAGACAGCCGATGGACGCGGCCGAGATGCCTTTGCCGAGAGACGACAGCACACCGCCGGTGACGAAAATAAACTTGGGTCCCTGCATGAATCCTCCATGTGACGCTCAAACAGCCGCTGGGTCCGAGGTGGAACAAACCGGCCGGGGTTCGGCCGGCGACGGGGTACACGCCATTATAGTCAAAGTCGGCCCGCTTGTTAAGGGAGAGAGTGGCTCCGCCGGCGGACGGCCGGGGACCGGCTGCGTTGCGGGATCGCGGGATATGCCGGACATGCGCCTCCTACCCACGCGCCAAAGAAAAAACGGCCGAAAACGGCCGTTTGCGATCTTGGTTGCGGGGGCAGGATTTGAACCTGCGACCTACGGGTTATGAGCCCGTCGAGCTACCGGACTGCTCCACCCCGCTATAAGAGGGTTATTCTATCGGATGCGGGATACCGGGTCAAGACTTTTCTCGTGCGGGAGGGCTTGAAGTCCGGGTCAGCCGCGCAGCATGCCCCGTTCCCGGAACACGGCCTTGGCCCGGATGGTGATGTCGGTGCTCAGGCGCTTCTCGTGGCGGTGGTCGTGGGGGTGGATCCACAACGCGGGGCGGAAGAGAGGCGGCCGGGCGGTGCGCCCGGCCGGCGGGTGGAGAGGTGGCGGCGGGCGGATCAGCGGGGACGTTCGGGGCAGAAGGCGTCGGATTCAAAACCGCGGGCCTGCTCCCGGCGCTGCAGCGGATCCTGCGGCCGGGGCAGGACACCCAGGCGGACCAGGGCGTCGCGGTACTCGTACCGGATGTTGATCTGCTGGCAGGGATTCGGTTCCAGTTCCATCTTGATCCGGGTCACGCGATGGTCGGTGGCGCGGCCCATGCCCGTGGCGGCCGATTCCTCGGACAAGCCGGCCTCCGCCTTCGGCGGGCACGGGGCTGAGCTTTCCGCCCGATCCATCCGTTTGGCCGGGCCGGCGGCCCCGGGAGCCGGCATGCCGCTGAGGATCTCATTTTCGACCGGGCGGACCTTCTCCCGGAATACGGCGGCTGAGATCAGCCCGAGGTTGCGCGTGTCGCCCAGCGTGGCGGCGTAGGAACGGTCCTCGGTGGTGAAGTAAAACCGGCGCGCACGATCCGTGCTGACCTGCCAGCCGGAGATCACGACGGTCTCCCACGGGTCGATCACCCATTTCATGGCCTGGCGCGGGCTGGTGTGGCGGGCGTCGATGGAGTTGAGACCGTCGACGGCCAGCGCCACCGCCAGCCGGTCGCCGGAGCGATTGGTCAGCCGGACGCTGTACTCGCGGCCCGGGAGCGCCTCGATATAACAGCTGCCTTGGTGACGGTGCAGCGTGAGGGTGCGGCCGTCCGCCACCACAGCCATGTCCAGCGGGCCGTCGGCGCGCGCGGCCAGCGCCACGCCCCCCAGCAGTCCCAACATCAGGATGATGATCGCGTTCTGTTTCATGATCCGAACCTCCCGTTCAAGTGTTCACCGATAAGACGCAGGGCGGCGGAGCGACTTGCAATTTATTTCGTCTTGGCGGGAGCAGGTTTGGGGGCTATAATGAAATCAAAATGATCAGGCGTTACCGGTTTCACTAACAATTCGCGTATGACAGCGTCGCGCTCATGAGCCACGCGTTCCCATCTTTGTTCCCGTCCTCGGCCACGCGCCGCAGGGGTGCCGACCCGGACCCCGGTCCGGTGCGCCGGCCACCCGATCCCAACAGGAGGAGGCTATGCTCAGCAAGCGAGACATCGAGCAGATCCGCGGCTTTCGCTCGCCGGATCATCCGGTGGTCTCCGTCTATCTGAACACCGACGGGAAGAGCGGGTCCAAAAAGGAGGTTGAGACCCGGCTTAAGGAAATGACCCGACTGGCCCGCGTCCAGATCGAATCGGACCCGCGGCGGGACTATCGTCGCGAGGCCCTCGCTGAAATCCAGCGCGTCGAAAACCACATCGTGAAAAATTACAAGGAGTTCAACGTCCGCGGCCTGGCCTTGTTCAGCTGCTCGCCCGCCGGATTCTGGCACGAGGTGGAATTGCCGCGGCCACCCCGCAACCGGTTCCTGGTGGGCGAGGCGCCCCACGTGCGGCCGCTCCATTTCCAGGAGATCGAGTACCACCGCTTCTGCACCGCGTTGGTGGACAAGTCGGACGCCCGCATCTACATCATCCACAAAGGGACCATCCTGGAATACAAGCGGATCGCCGACGAGGTGCCGGCGCGCGTGCGGCGCGGCGGCTGGTCCGGCTACGACGAGAAACGGACCGCCCGCAAACGCGATCACAAGATCAGTGAGCATTTCCACCACGTTGCCGACACCCTGTTCCAGCTCTACAAGCGCGACCAGTTCGAATGGCTGATCCTGGGGTGCAAAAACGAATACGAGGCGGAATTTCAGGAAGGGCTCCACTCCTACCTGAAAGAGCGGCTGGTGGCCGAACTCGATCTGCCCGTGGACACGCCCGAACACGAAGTGCTGGAGCGCTCGGCGCGGGTGGAGAAGGGGCTAGTCTACAAGGACCACTGCCGCCAGGTGGAGCGCCTGCACCACACCGTCGCCTCAGGCGGCCTGGCGGTGAACGGACTCGAGGAGACCCTCCGTTACCTCAACGCCCAGGGGTTGGAGACCCTGGTGGTCGCCCGCGATTTTCAGACGGCCGGTTCCGTTTGCAGCCACTGCGGCTATCTGGGGATTCTGGACCGAGTCTGTCCGCTGTGCAACGTGAGCATGGTGGAGATCACCGACGTGGTGACCGCGGCCATCGACCGGTCGCTGGAGCACAACTGCGAGGTGCTGCAGGTCTACGAGGGCGTGGGTCTGGAGAACAGCGGGCAAATCGGCGCGTTCACCCGGTTCCGTCTCTAGGCCTCGGGCAACCGGGCGGCAGCCGGTCTATTCAAACGAAACGATCCGGAGGCTCACGCGGCCCGGTGTCCAGCCGGACGGTGCGTCGTTCGGGTGGACGATGAACCGGCGCTGCTGCCCGGGGAGGAGCGGGTCGTTGCGGAGGATCTCGAACGACTCGGTGTGGATCCGGTTGGATGCCGGGGCGATCCGCATCTCGAGAATCAGCTTGCTGACGGCCGTGGTGCCCGTGTTCTCGACCTGCCCCTGGACGAACGGCGCGGCGCCGGTGGCCGGCGAAGCCGGTTCGTACCGGATGACCAGGCGGCCCTGGCGCAGGGTGCGTACGCCCGGGGGCGCCTCCGGTTCGAGGGGGATTTCAGCCTTGTCGGCGGCGCGCTGGATCTCTTCCCACGGCGACTTCAAGAACCGGCTCCAATCGAATCGCCGGAAAAATTGGGGCATGAGCGCCAGGAGCGCGACTGCGGCGAGGAGTGCGACGACCGCGGCGTAGCCGAACAGCGTCCCGAAGCTCAGGCGGGGGCGCGAACCGGATATGGATCGTGGGCGCATGGGAACCTCACGCGGGGGGATTGTCCAGCTGTGCGGCCATGCCCTCGGTGAAGAAGCCGGCCGCACCGCCGGTGTGGATGAAGACGACGGTGGCGTCCCGTTGCCAGCGGCCGGCTCCGATGTCGACGATGAGCGCGGCGGCCGCCTTGCCGGTGTAGGCCGGATCCAACAGCAGGCCTTCAGTCTGCAGAAAGAGCCGCATGGCGGTCAGGCAATCCGGGCCGGGGCGGGCATAGCCTGGTCCGATCTGGCGGCGGTTCAGCTCCACGGGCAGGGTGGGGCAGGGGCCGCCGCGGGCCTCGGCCACCAGGGCCTCCGCGCGCGGGAGGGGCCCCTCGCCGGGGATGGCGCCCACGTCCACCCCGACCAGCCGGCAGGGGGCGGGCGCTTCGAGGTGGCCGAGCAGCAGACCGGCCAGCGTCCCGCCGGTGCCCGTGGCGGAGTAGATGGCGGCCGGCGACACTCCCAGCGTCCGGCACTGGCTGGCGATTTCATGCCAGCAGTCTGCATAGCCGCGGATGCCCACGACGGTGCTGCCCCCCAGGGGGATGAGGTAAGGCCGGTTGCCCGCCCGGGCCAGTCGGCGGCAGCAGTCCTGCATCGCCTCCTCCAGGTCGTCCGGCTCGTAGCGGTCCACGTACTCAGGGGTGATGCCGAGCAGCCGGTGCACCAGGAGATTGCCGCAGGGGAGGCCCGGGGCCGGGCGCGACAGCACCAGGAGCGCCTCCAGTCCGGCCATTCGGGCGCAGACGGCGGTCTGGGCCGCGTGGTTGGACTGGGCGCCCCCGCCGGTGACGACATGGGTGGCGCCGGCGCGGCGCGCGTCGGCCAGCAGGTACTCCAGCTTGCGGATCTTGTTCCCGCCGACGATCCGGCCGGTCAGGTCGTCCCGCTTGATCAGGATCCGGGGGCCGCCGAGAATGCGGCTCAGGCTCGCCGCTTCGACCAGCGGTGTGGGCGTCAGGGCCAGGGGAAAGCGCTCGGAATCCCTCATGCTGCCTCGTCCGGTGGCGGATGATGGCTATGTTACAATACCCGCAATCAAATGGAAAGGTCCCGATGAAAGCGGTCTTCGCTCCAATGGCATTCCTGCTGGGTTTACTGGCCATGGCGGGCCAGTTGGTCGTCATGCGAGGCGGGCTGGCCGTCTTCCACGGCAATGAGCTGATGATCGCGCTGATGTTCGTCTTCTGGTTCGCCGGCATCGCCCTCGGGTCGCTGGTGTGGGGACGGGTGCGCGGCCGCGCGGCGGGTGCGGCGCGGTGGTGGCCCGCGGTCCTGGCCGCCCTGCCCATCATGGCTGCCGCCCAGCTGGCCGTCCTGTACACGGTGCGGGACTGGCTCGGCGTGTCCCCCGGACTCTACCTGGATGTCCGGCACGCCCTTCCGGCCTGCGCGCTGGGGGTCCTGCCCGTTGCCCTGCTGGTGGGGCTGGCGTTCCCCATGGCAGCCGAGCAGGTGCCGAGTCTGCGGTCGGACGGTCGGGTGTCGGGCGCCCCCGGCCGAGTGTACTGGCTCGAAGGGCTCGGCAGCCTGGCCGGCGGACTGGCGTACACGTTCTGGTGGGCCGGCCGCTGGCCGCCGCTCCGTGTGCTCGGCCTGATCGAAGTGATCGTGCTGGCGGTGCTGACCGCCGGGTGGACACTGGCGGCGACCGGGTGGCGGATGCCGGATGCGCCGGCGCACTTGCGCCGGCAGCGCGCGCGTCGGGCGGCCTGGGTGCTCGGGGCGGCGACCGGCATCGCGGCGGCGGCGCTGGTCGCGGGCGTGGCCGACCGCCTGCAGGCCGCGCTGGACAGCGCGTACTGGCGGGTGCTGGCGCCGGGCGTCCGACTGGTCGAGCTCCGGGAATCCCGCTATCAGCTTCTGGCGCTGGGGGAGCGGGAGGGACAGTTCACGCTCTATCTCAACGGCATGCAGGCCGTCTCGTTCCCCGAACCGTTCGTGGTCAACATGCGAGTGCACTTCCTCATGAATCAGCACCGGCAGCCGGAGCGGGTGCTGGTGGTGGGCCGCGGTTTGGAGGGGGAGATCCAGCGGATGCTGGACTACCCGGTGCGCCGCGTGACGCTGGTCAGCCTGGACCCGGCGGATGCCGAGGTCGTGGCGGCGCACCTGCCGCCGGAAGACCGGCGGGCGTTGGCGGATCCGCGACTTGTCCGCGTCTCGGGTGATGCAGCCGAGTTTCTTGCCGGCACACCGGATCGGTTCGACCTCATCGTGCTCCACACGCCGCCGCCGACCACCGCGGCGACCAACCGCTACTATACCCGGGAGTTCTTCGCCCGCTGCCGTTCCCGCCTGACCGCTGAGGGTGTGCTGGCGGTGGGACTGGACGGGAGCGAAAATGTGATCGCCGGCGACCTGGAGCGGTCGGTGGGCACGGTGTATCGGACGCTGCGGCGGGAGTTCCCGCAGGTGCTGGCCGCGCCCGGAACGCGGCTGACCTTCCTGGCCGCGGACACGCGCGGCGCGCCCACCGTGGCGCCCGATGAGCTGGCCCGGCGGTTCGAGAGCCGCGGCCTGGCCCGGAGCGACTGGTTCACGTCCCGCCATTTCAGGCTCCTCCTGCCGGAGGAACGCGTCGCCTGGCTGCGCGGGCTGATGGCCCGGGCCGATCCGTCGTGGGAGAACACGGAGCGGCGACCCGTGAGCTACCTCCTCAACCTGCGGGTGTGGGACCTGACCACCGGCGGGCGCCTGCGCGGTTGGCTTGACGCCGTGGCGGCGCTGAACATCATCCGGTTGGGCGGGATCGCCGGAGCGGTTCTGCTGGCGTTGCTGGCGCTCGGCCGATTCATGGCGGTGCGCCGCGGCACCGGCCGGGCGGCGGCCGGGGGCGCCACGGTCGGCGTGTTTCTGTTCGGCTTCCTGGGCATGGGGCTGGAAATCCTCCTGCTGTACCGTGTTCAGAACCTCTTCGGCTTCGTCTACTCCATGATGGGCGCGCTCATCGGCGTGTTCATGCTGGGCCTGGCCGCAGGCGCCTGGTGGATGGACAACCGGCCGGATTGGCCGGCCGTCCGGATGGGGCGATGGGCGTTCCGGCTCCTACCCGGCCTGGGCATCGCCCTCTGCGTGGCGGTGACGCTCACCGCTACTGGCCGGTCCGCCGCAACTTTGCCGGCAATCGTCGCGCTGATGCTCGCGGCCGGTCTGCTGACCGGCCTCTACTTTCCGCTGGCTGCCCGCATGCAGACGGGCGGCTCCGGCGGTCCGACCGCGGTCGCCGGCCGTATCAACGCCAGCGACCACCTGGGCGCGCTGGCCGGCGCCGGCCTGACCGGACTGCTGTTCCTGCCGGCGCTGGGCGACTCGCAGACACCCGTGTATTTCGCGCTCCTGATGCTGTTCCTGCCGGCTTGGGGCCTGATCATCCGCCCACGCGGGTGAGACGGTTAATAGAAAACAGTGAACGGTGAACAGTAGATGGCAAATGGTTCATAGGTGAATCGGTGAATGGGGAATGGGTGAATCTGTGAATGTGGTGAATGGGTAAATGGGTGAATCGGTGAATTGGTGAACGGATACTAGGATCTGGATTCTGTGATCCAGTACCCAGAACCCAGGTCCCAGGTCCGATTTCCGATGTCCGAATTCCGATGTCCGATACAGTTGATGGTTGATCTTGATGGGTGATCGTTGATTGCAGGGAACGAGCCTTGAACACCCAACTCCGATCCCCGAATTCCGAACCCCGAGCCCCGAACCCCGAGCCCCGAGCCCCACGCTCCGATCACGATTACGAATTACGAGCACGATTACGAGTCACGAGCACGAATCCAACACCGTTCACCATTGCCTGTTCACTGTTCACCGTTCACTCCTAACTCCTATCTCCTATCTACTAACTAAAAAAAAAGGGGAAAGCCTTTCGGCTTTCCCCTGGATGGAACGAGCGGCCGGCGATAAAACCGGCCGGTGGTTGAACGACGCTAGAAGATGTACCGGATGCCGAACTGCATCTGCCAGCGGGACAGGAGCTGGTCCGTGTCGTACCGGTTGGTGCCGGTCTTGAGGAAGGCGTACTTCGGCTTGCCGGTGGCGGAGTCGACGCCGCCATAGCTCAACGGCGCATCGCCGCGGTAGTACACGTACTGGTACTTGCCCCAGCTGCTGTTGAACAGGTTCAGGAAGTTCTGGATGTCCCAGGAGAACTGCAGTTTGTGGCCCTCGAGGCCGGGGATGGAGAAGTCCTGGAGCAGCCGGAAGTCGGCGCGGTGATACCACGGTTCGTAGCTGGCGTTCCGGGGGATGATCTGGCCGCGGTACTTGGACAGGCCCTCGTCGCCCTCGATGTAGGCGTTCAGGTCGGCCCAGGTGCCGCCGGTCAGGATGATCTCGTCTTCGGACCGCGGGACGTAGATCAGGTCGTTGTAGTAGCTGCCGTCGTTGTTCTCATCGTCATAGAACCGGCTCGAGTACGCCCGGCCTGAACGACCGTTGTAGAAGACGGTCAGGGTGGTGGGGTGCTTCTTGAGCAGGTCCAGCACGTAGGACACGCCGATGCCGATGCGATGGCGGATGTCCTGGTTGGACGCCGTCAGGGACGGCCGGTTGGCGTCGATGCCGATGTGGTTGTACTGGAAGTTGGAACGCGCCTGGGAGCTGGAGCCGCTGTTCACGTCCTGGGCGCCGCCGTAGTTGTAGGCGCCCTGGATGAAGCCGTTGTTGGGCAGGCGGCGCTGCAGCGAGAAGCTCAGGCTGTACTGGAAGCCCTCGCTGGTGTTCTTCAGGTAGATGACGTCGCTGAACGAGCTGGACCGGCGGCCGCCATAATAGGCCCGGCGATCCCAGGCGTCGTTGGCGGTCTGGACCAGGTTGATGTTCTGGATCAGGACGTCGGAGATGTTCTGGGTGAAGATCCCCTCCACCGTTCCCTTCAGGCCCCACGGGAGTTCCCGGTCGTAGGCCAGGTCGATGCGCGCCACCTGCGGGAAGAGGAAATCCTTGTCCATGACGTTGATTTCGCTCGTCTGAATGGCGAAACCCTTGGGCTGGTTGTCGGGGTCGGGGACGAAAGCGGGCACGCTGCTGGTCACGTAGTAGCGGGTGAACTCGATGCCGGTGTTGCCGAACTGGTTCGAGATCCACACGTACGGGGTCCGGCCGGAGAACACGCCCACGCCGCCGCGGAGCAGCGACTTGCCGTCACCGGCCATATCCCAGTTGAAGCCCAGGCGGGGCGACCACAGGATGTTGCCGGAGGCCATCTCTTGGGTGTCGATGCCGAACACATCCTCCACCAGCTGGTTGTAGCTGGGCTTGTCGCCGATGATGGGGATGTCCATGCGCAGGCCGAAGGTCAGGTTGAAGTTGGGCCTCATCTGGTAGGTGTCGCCGATGTAGAAGCCGAGCTGGGCCACGCCGAACTCGGCGGCCCACCGCGGTTCGCTGGCGATGTTGGAGAAGCTCAACTCGTAGCGGTTGGCGACGCCGGCTGCGAACTTGTCGAGGTTGGAGAAGCGGTAGGTGCCGAAATTGTCGCGGATGAACACGTTGGAGAAGTCGAAGATCTCGTTGTGCGTGCCGACCACCAGGGTGTGCTTGCCCAGGAAGAACGACAGGTTGTCGGTGATCTCGAGGACGTCCTGATCCAGGGAGTTCGCGGTGGAATAGCGCTCGGTGCCCGCCACCATGGTGTAGCCGTTCACGCCCACGCTGACGTTGGGGAACCGGTCGCCCGGGGTTGCGCGCGCGTCGCGGATGATGGTGTAGTTGATCCGGAACTCGTTGGCCATGTTGTCGCCGATGACGGAGTCGAGCTGGCCGACGGTGGAGTAAGTGTCGTTCTCCATCGTATAGCCGGCGTTGCCGAAGGAGAAGGAGTTGCCGGCGCGGGACAGGATGTCGCTCAGGGCGTCCACCCAGTTGAACCGGGCGGTGAGACGGTGCTTGTCGTTGATGTTGAAGTCGGCGCGGCCGAAGAACTTGTTGCTGTCGCGGCGGGCGGTGTACTCGCCGTAAGTTCCGGGATCATAGCCGTAAGCGGCGCAGATGTCGAGGAAGCGCTGCACGTCAGCCAGTGAGACCGCCGCGCCGCCCCAGTCGTTGCTGTTGCCGCTATCGTCAATGAGGTAATCGTTGGGCTGGCTCCGGCGGGTGATCTCGCCGTTGACGAAGAAGAAGAACTTGTCCTTCATGATGGGCCCGCCCAGGCGGAAGCCGTACTGCTGTTCCTTGAACTCGCCGACGGGGGTGTCATCCTCGCCTTTGCCCACGAGGGCGTCCCAACGGCCGTAGTAGAACACGGAGCCGTGCCACTGGTTGGTGCCGCTGCGGGTGATGGCGTTGATGCCGCCGCCGGTGAAGCCGCCCTGACGCACGTCGTAGGGGGCGATGACGATCTGGAACTCCTGGATGGCGTCCAGGCTGATGGGGTTGGTGCCCGCCTGGCCGCCGGGGCTGCCGCTGTCGGCCAGACCGAACAGGTCGTTGTTGACGGCGCCGTCGATCTGAACGTTGTTGTAGCGGTTGTTCTTGCCGGCCACGGAGTAGGCTTGGTCGCTGAAGTTCTCGCTGATGTTGACCTGCGGCACCAGCCGGGTGAAGTCAGAGAAGTTCCGGGAGATGCTGGGCATGTTCTCGATGGCCGTCTGGCTGACATTGTGGGCGGCACCGGTGCGGGCGGTGCTGAGCTCCGCTTCGGAGGCGATGACGGTCACCTCGCCGAGGTCGACGTTGGCCAGGACGAGCTTGTACGAGAGTTGCTTGTTCTCGCCCAGCTTGACGTAGACGTCATTGGCGGTGTCGGTTTTGAAGCCTTCCATCGTCACGGTGACGGTGTAGGGGCCGCCGACGCGGACCGCGGGGATGTTGAACCGGCCGTCCGCACGGCTGATGGTGGTGTAGGTCGTTCCTGTGGGAACGTGAACAGCGGTGATTTCCGCCCCGGGGAGGGGCATCTCGTCGCTGCTCAGGATGATGCCGCTGAATTCTGCCGTGGTGGAGCCCTGGCCGAGCACCAGCACCGGCATGCTGAGTAGCATCAGCAGCCCGATCCATAAGGTTTTGCGCATAACGAAACAGCTCCTTAACAGAGGATTATTGCAAAAACAAAACGTCCGCGTCATGAGACTGCGCGTCCATCACACATTAGCGCTGCCGGCTGAAAAATTGATAAGGGTGTCCTGAGTTTTCAGTGTACGCAGAGGCGCCACCGCTGCTGGTTCCGGGAGATTGGGAACAACTATCCAACTGTCGCATCCGCTCGCAACTGCACCACATGTCCTGTCGACATCCTCAGAACTGTTCGTGTGCGCCTCATTCTACTCAGGCTGAAACAGATTTTCAAGAGTGTATTTTGCGAGTCGAACAATTTTTTTTTGGAGGGGGGATTTGCGGCGCGGCAATTGCCGCGCCGCGGTTCGGGTGATCGTCAGAGGGATCAGCGCTCGAGCCGGATCTGACCCTTGTATGTCTCCACGCTCAGGCGGACCGTTTCCAGCCCGGTCCCTTCCACCGGCCGCATCGGACCGGCCTCGGCAGAGCGGCCGAGGCGATCGATGAGCGTGCCCTTGGACGAGATGTCCGAAATGACGGTTACGGGCTGACGGCTGTCCAGCACCAGTCGGATGTCCCCTTTGTAGGTCTTCAACCGGCAGCGCCCCTCGAGCCGGCTGGCTTCGATGTCGATCCGGCCCTTGTAGGTCTCAGCGTCCAGCCGGCCGGCCAGCCGGGTGAAGTCGACCTCGCCCTTGTATGTATCCATGACGACTTCGCCGGACAGGTCGCGCCCGCGCACTGTACCCTTATAGGTCTGGATCTGGATCCTGCCGTCGAAGCCGTCCAGTTCGATGTCAGACTTGTAGTCCTCCACCACCAGCCGGACCTTTCGCGGGGCGTGCACCTTCAGGTGGGCGTACGGCAGGATCTTGGAACTGTCGAAACCCAGCCAGCCGCGCTCGGCCGGCACGTCGTCGTAATCCACCTCGACCGTCACGGCGCCGCGGTTCCCGGTCACCACGACGCGGGTGGCGTCGACGGTCTTCCGGGCGTACGAGTCGCTGACATCGGCGGGCGCTTCGATGGTCGCGTGCACCTCGACCAGCGGCTTATCCCAGGGGATGAGTTCAATCGTTCCCTTGTAGGTGCAGACGCGCAGGCGACCGTCGGGCTCCAGGCTGGCCGTCTGGTGGAAGTCCTTCGCGCGGGCCGCCCAGGCCGGCGCTGCCAAGAGCAAAGCCAGCGCCAACACAGCCAGTGCCGACCGAAAAATGTGACGCCTCATGGTGCCTCCTCCTTGATCGGGCGCCGGCGAGTGCGGACGCCCGGCATCATGACAACCAGTACGAAATCCGGCCTCCTGAAGTTCACCCGGACAATCCGACGCCCGGCCGATCGTCGACAGGCATAAACGGGAACGGCCGGGGCAGGCCCCGGCCGTTCCGATGGAGTGTAACGGGCTCGGTCAGCCGGTCAGATCTTGTCCACTTTCTCCGTGAACCGGATGCCGGTGTTCTCGAGCTCTCCGAGGACCGGCAGGTAGATGGCCGGGTCCACCGGGATGAGCACGCCGGTGGCCCGGATCTTGCCCTCGAGCAGGAGCCGGGTGGCGATGGCGGCCGGCAGCGCCACGGTCCGGGCGACGGCCGTTTCGACCCCTTCGACGCCGAAATCCACCATCTGGGAGGTGAAACGCTCCTTGTGCCCGTCGGGGAATTCGCCGACGACTTCGTGCAGCATGACCACCATGTCCCGCTGCCCCTTGGCGTAGGACATTTTGGGGAGCAGGTAGTCCGTCAGCACGTCCAGGGGAGGATACTGGCCCTTGTTGATGGGCGTGTCCATGAAGAGCCCCATGTAATCGAGCTTTTCCATGATCTGGGGCTTCTGCTCCAGCTTGAATTTCTTGGCGAACGCGGCCTTGACGTCGCTTCCGGCGAGACCGGCCAGCCGGGCGGTGAGGGCCTTGTGGGTGAGCCCGGCGGTGTCCAGCGGATCCAGCGACAGCCAACCCGACTTGCTCACCACGCTCCACACCTCGCACCAGCCGGGGAAGCGGATGGTTCCCCGGAACATGGTCCGGATGTCGGGCAGGTTGTAGATGTCAATGTAGGAGATGGAGTCGCGGTTGGGGTAGAACTCCATCTGGCCCACGCCTTCGATGGAGAGCGGATGATGGTCGTCGAACAGGTTTTCGGAGGCGATGTTCACGACCTGCCCGTCTTTGCGGTACATGGCCGTGTTGCGCCCGGCCAGCACCACGCCGCGCGGGCTCCAGGAAAACTTGTATTTCAGGGGATTGTCCAGGTTGTCGGGGCCGGGCAGGGCGCCGCAGTAGGAGTTGAACACGGTGACCGTGCCGCCGCGGTGCTGGATGTCGTGGATCATTTTCATGGCGGACATGTGGTCGATGCCCGGGTCGAGGCCGATCTCGTTGAGGAAGCAGAGGCCCTTGGCCCGGACCTGGGCGTCCAGCGCCTTCATCTCCGGCTTGACGTAGGAGGTGGTGATCATGTGCTTGCCGGCTTCGATGCAGGCGTTGGCCACCTGCAGGTGGTAGATCCACGGCAGCAGCGAGATCACCACATCATGCTCGGCCACCATCTGGCGGAGCCGGTCGGCCTCCTCCACCACCCACGCCACGGCCCGGCCGTTCGGATGCTGATCCAGCAGGGCGGCCGCTTTGTCGAGTGTCCGCGATGCCACCGTCACCTGGATGCCGTGCGTGAGCAGGTACTGGACCAGCGGCTTCGACACCAGGCCGGCCCCGAGCAACAACGCTTTTTTCATGACTGACTCCTTTTTGATTATATTAATGATGCCACTACTGTCCGGTTAAAGTTCTCGCTGATCGATAAAAAGTAATTTATATGTGTAAGTTGCACGGAAAATCCCCTGTCCACGATTTGAATCTCCGGCTACCATTTCTGGGCTATTCATCCCAATACC